>Ga0268298_10000103_pt1 | contig 104217 bp, 93 predicted proteins | sample WWTPWeurt_MetaG_FD_194462 | JGI IMG/M metagenome (GOLD analysis project Ga0268298, IMG submission 194462) | Activated sludge microbial communities from WWTP in Nijmegen, Gelderland, Netherland - WWTP Weurt | ecosystem: Engineered > WWTP > Aerobic digester > Activated sludge | place...
GCTCACCCTGCTGAAAGGCCTCGAGCCCGTTGATGCAACGCAGCAGCGTGCTCTTGCCCGAGCCGCTCTTGCCAATGATGGCCACCACCTCGCCGCGCTTGACCTCGAAGTCGATGCCCTTGAGCACCTCGTTGTCGCCGAATCGCTTGCGCAGCGCGCGGATGCTGACGATGGGTTCAGTGGCCACGGCGGAAGCTCCTCTCCAACTTGCGGCTGTAGGCCGACACGGGCCAGCACAGCATGAAATACATCAGCGCCACGCAGGCATACACCGTGAAGGGCCGGAAGGTGGCGTTGGTGATCATGGTGCCGGCCTTGGTGAGCTCGATGAAGCCGATCACCGAGGCCAACGCCGTGCCCTTGATCACCTGCACCAGAAAGCCCACCGTGGGCGGGATGGCGATGCGCAGCGCCTGCGGGCCGATCACGTGGCGCATGGTCTCGCTGAAGCCGAGCGCCAGGCTCTCCGAGGCCTCCCACTGGCCCTTGGGCACGGCGCTCACGCAGCCGCGCCAGATCTCGGTGAGAAAGGCGCTGGTGTAGAGCGTGAGCGCCACGCCTGCGGCCACCCAGGCCGACACATTGATGCCCACCAGCGCCAGGCCGAAGTAGGTGAGAAACAGCTGCATCAGCAGGGGCGTGCCCTGAAACACCTGCACATAGGTGGCCACGCCATGCTGCGCGCCGGGCAACTTGGCCAGCCGGGCCAGCAGCAGCCCCAGGCCCACCAGGCCGCCGCCGATGAAGGCGATGAGCGACAAGCCCACCGTCCAGCGCGCCGCCAGCAGCAGGTTGCGGAAGATGTCCCAGAGCGAGAAGTCGACCATGGTGCTTGTTGATCCCAACGATCGAGATCAGCGGCCGGACTGCGCGACGCGGCCGAAGATCCAGCGGGGGCCAGCCCAGTTCAGGAACTGGCGCACGCCGATGGCCAGCAGCAGGTAGATCGCCGTGGCGATGATGTAGGCCTCGAAGGCGCGGAAGTTGCGGCTCTGGATCAGGTTGGCTGCATAACTCAATTCTTGAGCGGATATCTGCCCGCACACCGCCGAGCCCAGCATCACGATCACGATCTGGCTCACCATGGCCGGCCACACGCGCGCCAGCGCCGGCGGCAGCACCACGCGGGTGATCACCTGCCACTCGGTGAGTGCCAGGCTGCGCGCCGCCTCGAACTGCCCGCGCGGCGTGCCCTCGATGCCGGCGCGGGCAATCTCGGCCGCATAGGCGCCCAGGTTCACCACCATGGCGATGATCGAGGCCAACTCGGGCGAGAGCTTCAGCCCCAGGCTGGGCAGCCCGAAGTAGATGAAGAACAGCTGCACGATGAAGGGCGTGTTGCGGATCAGCTCCACATACACACCCACCACGCGCTGCAGCCAGGCCGGCCCCAGCGCGCGCGCCCAGCCGCAGGCCACGCCCACGCTCACGCCCACCACGGCGGCCGCGGCGCTCAAGCCCAGCGTGAAGCCGGCCCCGCGCAGCAGCGCGGGCCATTGCTCCAGCACCGCGATGAAGTCGAGCTGGATCACGCGCCGAACCGATCAGTTGGGCAAGTCACCAGCGGGCCGGCCCAGCCATTTGGTGGCCATCTTGTCCAACTCGCCGCTGGCCTTGGCTGCGGCGATGATCTCGTTCACCTTGAGCCGCAGCTTGTCCTCGCCCTTGTTCAGGCCGATGAAGTTGGGCGAGTCCTTGAGCACGAACTTGTACTCGGTGCCCAGCTGCGGGTTGCGCGCCATCATGTTGCCGGCCACCGAGGCGCCCGTGGCAATGGCCTGCACCTGGCCGGAGACGAAGGCCGAGACGGTGGCGTTGTTGTCCTCGAAGCGCTTGATGTCGGCGCTTGCCGGCGCGAGCTTGCTCAGCTCCATGTCCTCGATGGCGCCGCGCGTCACGCCGACTGATTTGCCGGCCAGATCGGCCGCACCCTTGATGGCCACGCCCTTGGCCGCGAACACGGCCTGGAAGAAGGGCGAGTAGGCGGCGCTGAAATCGATCACCTTCTCGCGCTCGGCGTTCTTGCCCAGCGTGGAGATCACCAGATCGGCCTTCTTGGTTTGCAGGTAGGGGATGCGGTTGGCACTGGTCACCACCACCAGCTCCACCTTCACGCCGAGCTTGCCGCCGATGTAGTTGGCCATGTCCACGTCCAGCCCCTGCGGCTTCAAGTCGGTGCCGACGAAGCCATAGGGCGGGAAATCGGTGGGGATGGCGATGTTGATGCTCTTGCGGGCCATCACCTCGTCGAGCGCGGTCTGGGCCTGCGCGGTGCCCGTCAGGCCCAGTTGGGCGAGCAGGGCCAGGGCGGCCAGGGTGGACTGGGCCAGGTGGCGGCGTTGCATCGATCGATCTCCTGTGAGCGCCGGCACGCGGCGAGGTGGCAAGGCCGGCTTGGGCCGGCGATTGACCACGGGAGATGCAGGAACGATGCCAAGCCCCGGATCGGGGACGCAGCAGTGGCGCGCCTCAGCCTGCGGCCTGGCCCGCGCCAAAGCGCTCGCCGATGCGCTGCAACAGCGTCATCAGGTGCGCCTGCAGCGTGTCGAAGCCGGCATGGCGCTCGCCCTTGCTGCCATGCATGTACAGGCGCTTGTTCACCTCCAGCTGCAGGCTGTGCCGGCCGCGGGCGGGGTCGCTGTAGGCGCGCACCAGCTCGACGCCCTTGAAGGGATCGTTCACCTTCACCTCGTAGCCCAGATTGGTGAGCGTGCTGCGCACGAATTCGGTGAATGCGGGGTCGCAGGTGGTGCCATCGCGGTCGCCCAGCACCATGTCGGCGCGCGCCACGCCGGGCCCGCCCTCGCCCATGCTGCCGCTCACCGAGTTCATCGAGTGGCAGTTGATGTGATAGACCACGCCGAAGGCCGCATGGGCGTTGTCGAGCAGGGTCTGCAGCGTGGCGTGGTAGGGCTGGTGGTAGCGCGCGATGCGTTCGCGCACCGCATCCACGCTCAGGGGCCGCCCATAGATGGGGCGGCCATCGTCCAGCGTGCGCCAGATCAGGGCCTTGCCGATGCGCGCCTTGCCGCTGGGCACGTGGGCATCGGGCCAGTGGCCACCTTCCATCAGTGCCAGATCGATGTCGCCCGCGTGCCGGTTGGGATCGAGCCAGGTGCGCGGAAACTGCGCCGCCAGCAGCGGAATGCCCAGGCGTGTGGCCGGCAGGTAGAGCTCGTCGATGAGGCAGTCTTCGCCATCGCGCAGATCTGCTTCGCTGACGCTGGCGTCGAGGCTGGCACGAAAGTCGCTGGGCATCTGGAACCCCGAATGCGGGGAGTCCAGCACCAGCGGCCACTTCGCGTGCATGGGGCCATGCACGATGAGTACATCGTTGTTCATGGCCCGAGTATGCGGCAGGGTTATGCTCGGGTGGACCCCGATGCCCGTGCACCAAAGCAGGCACTAGCATGCGGGCCTGTCACCAATCTGGTTTGTGGAGCCATACGCCATGCAAGAACACGAAATTCGCCATTTGATTGAAGATGTGCGCGAGGGCAAGCTGCCGCGGCGCAGCTTCATCGGTCAGATGGTGTCGGTGGGCCTGTCGGCGCCGATGGCTTCGATGCTGCTGATGCATGCGGGCGTGGCCAACGCGCAAACCGGTGCATTCACCTACAAGCCCACCAAGCGCGGTGGCGGCGGCACGCTCAAGATCCTTTATTGGCAAGGAGCCACGCTGCTGCAGCCGCACTTCGCCAACGGCACCAAGGATCAGGACGGCTCGCGCATCTTCTACGAGCCGCTGGCCAGCTGGGACAACGATGGCAACCTGGTGCCCATCCTCGCCGCAGAGATCCCCTCGCGCGAGAACGGTGGCCTGGCGCCGGACGGCAAGTCCGTCACCTGGAAGCTGAAGAAGGGCGTGCAATGGCACGACGGCCAGCCCTTCACCGCCGACGACTGTGTGTTCACCTGGGAGTACGCCAAGGACCCGGCCACCGCCGCCGTCACCACCGGCGTCTACAAGGACGTGGTGGTCACCAAGGTCGATTCGCACACCATCAAGGTCACCTACCCCAAGGCCACGCCGTTCTGGGCGCAGCCCTTCGTGGCGGCCGAGGGCATGGTGCTGCCCAAGCACGTGTTCGGCCCCTACATCGGCGCCAAGTCGCGCGAGGCACCGGCCAACCTGAAGCCCGTGGGCACCGGCCCCTTCAAGATCGTCGATTTCAAGCCGGGCGACATGATCCGCGGCGAGATCAACAACAACTACCACGTGGCCAACAAGCCGCACTTCGACGCGATCGAGGTCAAGGGCGGTGGCGATGCCACCTCGGCCGCGCGCGCTGTGCTGCAGACCGGCGAGTTTGATTTCGCCTGGAACATGGCCGTCGAGGACGAGATCCTCAAGCGCATGGAGCAGGGCGGCAAGGGCCGCGCGGTGATCGTGCCCAGCGGCGACATCGAGTTCATCCAGCTCAACATCACCGACCCCTGGAACGAGGTCGATGGCGAGCGCGGCAGCGTCAAGAGCAAGCACTTCGCCTTCAGCGATCCGGCCGTGCGCGAGGCCATGTCCTACCTGGTGGACCGCAAGGGCATCCAGGACAACATCTACGGCCGCACGGGCTTTGCCACCAGCAATTTCGTCAACCAGCCCACCAAGTACCGCTCGCCCAACACCAAGTACGAATTCAACCCCGACAAGGCCAGCGCCATCCTCGATGCGGCAGGCTGGAAGAAGGGCGGCGATGGCGTGCGCGAGAAGGGCGGCAAGAAGCTCAAGCTGGTGTTCCAGACCTCGGTGAATTCGCTGCGCCAGAAGGAGCAGGCCGTCATCAAGCAGGGCTGCCAGAAGGCGGGCATCGAGCTCGAGCTCAAGCAGGTCACAGCCTCGGTGTTCTTCTCGTCCGACGTGGGCAACCCCGACACCTACGGCAAGTTCTGGTGCGACATGCAGATGTACACCACCACCATGACGCAGCCCGACCCCGAGCGCTTCATGGACCAGTACCTGAAGCGCGAGCACTCGCAGAAGGCCAACAAATGGTCGGGCCGCAACATCACGCGCTGGAGCAGCGACGAGTACGACAAGACCTACGCGCTGGTCGAGACCGAGCTCGATCCGGTCAAGCGCGCCACCCTGCTCATCCACCTGAATGATCTGCCGATCAAGGACAACGTGATCGTGCCGATCGCCAGCCGCCCGCGCGTCTATGGCTCCAACAACAAGCTGGCGCTGATCCTGTCCGGCTGGGACCTGGCCATGTCCACCATCAGCAGCTGGTACCGCGAAGCCTGACCACCGCCCGCAGGTGGTTTCGCCAGCCAGGGCCAACGTTTCGCGCGAGGCCCTGGCGGTGCACTGAGCCGTATCTCCCATGAACGAATCCGAACTGCGCCGCCTGGTCGATGCGGTGGCTGCCGGCGAGCTGCCTCGCCGCGGCTTTCTTGAGCGCATGCTGGGCCTGGGCCTGTCGGCGCCGTTGGCGGCGGCCATGCTGGCACAGGCCGGCGTGGCACAGGCGCAGCCCGCCGCGCCGGCTTACGCGCCCACCAAGCGCGGTGGTGGCGGTGTGCTCAAGCTGCTGTTCTGGCAGGGGCCCACCCTGCTCAACCCGCACTTCGCCACCGGCACCAAGGATCAAGAGGGCTCGCGCCCCTTCTACGAGCCGCTGGCCCGTTACGACACCGACGGCCAATTGGTGCCGGTGCTCGCCGCCGAGATCCCAAGTGCTGCCAATGGCGGCGTGGCCGCCAATGGCCTCGCGGTCACCTGGAAGCTGAAGAAGGGCGTGCTCTGGCACGATGGCCAGCCTTTCACCGCCGACGACCTGGTCTTCAACTGGCAATACGCCACCGACCCGGCCGCGGCCGCCTACACCGTGGGCCTGTACGAGGGCGTGAAGCGCTTCGAGAAGCTCGATGCCCACACCGTGCGCATCGTCTACGAGCGCCCCATGCCGGGCTGGCAGCCGCTGTCCACCGTGCAGCTGATCCCCAAGCACGTGTTCGCGGGCTTCATCGGCGCCAAATCGCGCGAGGCGCCGGCCAATCTCAAGCCCGTGGGCACCGGCCCCTACCTGTTTGCCGAGTTCAAGCCCGGTGATCTGGTGCGCGGCACCCTCAACCCGCAGTATCACCAGCCCAACCGGCCCTTCTTCGACAGCGTGGAGCTCAAGGGCGGCGGCGACGCGCCCTCGGCCGCACGCGCCGTGCTGCAGACCGGCGAATACGACTTTGCCTGGAACGTGCTGGTCGAGGACGAGGTGCTGCGGCGCATGGAGTCCGGCGGCAAGGGCCGCGTGGTGGTGAGCCCCGGCGGCACCACCGAGTACATCCAGCTCAATGCCGCCGACCCCTGGGTGGAGACCGAAGGCGAGCGCGCGCACCCCAAGTCGCGCCACCCCATCCTCAGCGACGCGGCCGTGCGCCAGGCGCTGACGCTGCTGGTGGACCGCAAGAGCATCCAGCAGTTCGTGTTCGGCCGCGCCGGCGTGGCCTCGGTCAACATCCTCAACAACCCGGCGCGCTACAACAGCCGCAACCTCAAGACCGAGTTCAACATCGACAAGGCCAACGCTGTGCTCGATGCGGCCGGCTGGAAGCGCGGCGCCGATGGCGTGCGCGAGAAGGGCGGTCGCAAGCTGCGCCTGGTGTACCAAAGCTCGATCAATGCGCTGCGCCAGAAGGTGCAGGCGATCTTCAAGCAGGCCTGCGGCAAGGCCGGCATCGACATCGAGATCAAGGGCATCACGGCGGCAGTGTTCTTCTCGTCCGATGTGTCCAACCCCGACACCATCGGCAAGTTCTGGGCCGATCTGCAGATGTATGCCTTCTCGCGCGGGCCCGACCCGGCGCGCTTCATGCAGAACTTCGTCTCGTGGGAGATGTCGGCCAAGGCCAACAAGTGGCTGGCGATGAACCGCGGCCGCTGGGTCAACGCGGAGTACGACCGCCTGTTCAAGGCCAGCGAGACCGAGCTCGATCCGGTCAAGCGCGCCGACATGTTCATCCGCATGAACGACATCGTCTGCAGCGACGGGCATGTGCTGCCCATCGTCTTCCGACCGCAGATGGATGCGGTGGCGAACAAGCTGGTGGCGCCTTTGACAGGTTGGGACACCGCCCTGTCCGCCATCCACGACTGGTACAGGGAGACCTGAGCTTTGGGAAGCTACCTCCTCCGCCGCCTGCTGATCGCGCTGCCCAGCCTGCTGGGCATCAGTGTGGTGCTGTTCACCGTGCTGGCCCTGGCGCCGGGCGATCCGTTTGCCGATCTGGCGCTCAACCCCAACGTTCCGGCCGAGGTGAAGGCCGCGCTGCGCGCCAAGTTCGGGCTGGACGACCCGGTGTGGCAGCGCTACTTCCGCTGGCTGTTTGCCATGCTGCAGGGCGACTGGGGCTTCTCGTTCATCAGCCGCGTGAACGTGGACACCCTGATCCTGCAGCGCGTGCCCACCACGCTGGCGGTGATCGGCGCCTCGCAGCTGCTGGCGCTGTGCATCGCGCTTCCGGTGGGCATCTACTCGGCCGTCAAGCCCTATTCGCTGTTCGACCGCATTGCCAGCTCGCTGGCCTTCGTCGGCTTCTCGCTGCCCACCTTCTTCACCGGCATCCTGCTGATCCTGATCTTCTCGATCAAGCTCGATTGGCTGCCCTTCGTTTATCGCGCCGATCTCACGTCCACGGGCCTGGCCTGGTGGGCCGAGCAGATCAAGCAATCGATCATGCCGGTGATGGTGCTGGGGCTGTTCCAGGGCGCCAGCTGGACGCGCTACGTGCGCTCGTCCATGCTCGACGTGGTGCGGCTCGATCACGTCACCACCGCACGCAGCAAGGGCCTGAGCGAGCGCGTGGTGGTGATGAAGCACATCGTGCGCAATGCGCTGATCCCGGTGGTGACCTTGGTGGCGCTCACCATGCCGCAGGTGTTCGGCGGCGCCATCGTCACCGAGCAGATCTTTCGCGTGCCCGGCATCGGCTCGCTGCTGATCGACGCCATCCTGCGCAACGACACGCCGGTGATCATGGCCGTCACCTTCGTGTTCTCGTGCCTCGTCATCCTCTTCAACCTGATTGCTGACCTGCTCTATGGCTGGCTCGATCCCCGCATCTCCTTCCGCTGAGGCGCCCGTCGTGGCCCGCCACGTCTCGCCTTCGGCCGAGGCCTGGCGGCGCTTCAAGCGCCACAAGATGGCCGTGGTGAGCCTGGTGGTGCTGCTGGCCATGGTGCTGGCCGTGATCATCGGCCCCATGGTCTGGAAGGTGGCCATCAACGACATCGATTTCAAGGCCACCCTGCAAGGCCCCTCGCTGGCCCACCCCATGGGTACCGACGACCTCGGCCAGGACCTGCTCGCCCGCATGCTCTATGGCGGCCGCATCTCGCTGGCCGTGGGCCTGGCGGCCATGGCCATGGCCATCGTGGTGGGGGTGACCATCGGCGCCATCTCGGGCATGTCGCGCGGCGCGGTGGACGCGGCGCTGATGTGGCTCACCGACCTGTTTCTCTCGCTGCCGCAGCTGCCGCTGCTGCTGCTGCTGATCTACCTGTTTCGCGACACCTTGAAGGGCGCCTTTGGGCCCGAGGTGGGCATCTTCATCATGATCGTGCTGGTGATCGGCGGCTTCCGCTGGATGCCGGTGGCGCGCCTGGTGCGGGCGCAGTTCTTCAGCCTGCGCGAGAAGGAGTTCGTCGAGGCCGCGCGCGCGCTCGGCGCCACCACCACGCGCCAGGTGTGGCGCCACATCCTGCCCAATGCGCTGGGCCCGGTGATCGTGGCCGGCACCATCGACGTGGCGGCGGCCATCATTGCCGAATCCACGCTCTCGTTCCTGGGCCTGGGCTTCCCGCCCGACATCCCCACCTGGGGCCGCATCCTCTTCGACAGCAAGGACCACATGGACATCGCCACGCACTGGGCCCTGTTCCCCGGCGCGGCCATCTTTCTGGCGGTGCTGACCATCAACTTCATTGGCGACGGGCTGCGCGATGCGCTCGACCCGCGCAAGGTGATGTGATGGCATTGCTCGAGATCCAGGGCCTCAAGACCCATTTCAAGACCGACGACGGCTGGCTGCACGCCGTGGATGGCGTGGACATGTCGGTGGACGCCGGCGAGACGCTGTGCGTGGTGGGCGAATCGGGCTGCGGCAAGTCCGTCACCGCGATGAGCGTGATGCGCCTGATCGCCATGCCACCGGGCAAGTTCGTGGGCGGCAAGATCCTCTGGCGCGGGCAGGACCTGATCACCGCCAGCGAAGAGCAGATGCGCCAGCTGCGCATGAAAGAGATCGCCATCGTCTTCCAGGAGCCGATGACCTCGCTGAACCCGGTGTACACCGTGGGCGAGCAGATCGGCGAGGCGCTGCGCCTGCACGAGGGCCTGAGCAAGAAGGACGCCACCGACCGCGCCATCGAGATGCTCAAGCGCGTGAAGATCCCCACGCCCGAGCGCCGCGTGCACGATTACCCGCACCAGTTCTCGGGCGGCATGCGCCAGCGCGTGATGATCGCCATGGCACTCTCCTGCGGCCCCAAGCTGCTGATCGCCGACGAGCCCACCACGGCGCTCGACGTCACCATCCAGGCGCAGATCCTCGACCTGATGGCCGAGCTCAAGTCCGAGTTCGGCATGGCCATCATGCTCATCACCCACGCCATGGGCGTGGTGGCCGAGGTGGCCCAGCGCGTGGTGGTGATGTATGCCGGCAAGGTGGTCGAGGAGGCCACGGTGGAAGAGCTCTTCGGCAACCCGCGCCACCCCTACACGCAGGGCCTCATCCGCTCGATCCCGCGCATCGACCTGGCGGCCACGCACAAGCTGCGGCTGGAGACCATCGCCGGCACCGTGCCCAAGCTCATCGCCCCGGGCGAGGGCTGTCGCTTCGCGGCGCGCTGCAAGCACGCCACGCCGGCCTGTACCGCGAGCACCCCGCCGCTTCGCGAAGTGGCGCCCGGCCACAAGGTGGCCTGCATCCTGGACATCTCGGTATGAGCAGCCCGCTCCTCAAGGTCGAAGGCCTGGTCAAGCACTTCCCGATCAAGGGCGGCATCTTCGGCCGCGAGGTCGACAAGGTGCATGCCGTCGATGGCGTGAGCTTCGAGCTGCAGGCCGGCGAGACGCTCGGCGTGGTGGGCGAATCGGGCTGCGGCAAGAGCACCACCGGCCGCTGCGTGCTGCGCCTGATCGAGCCCACGGCCGGCAAGGTCTGGTTCGAGGGCCAGGACGTGACGGCGATGGACAAGCACGCGCTGCGCGGCATGGCGCGGCACATGCAGATCATCTTCCAGGACCCGTACGCCTCGCTCAACCCGCGCATGACGGTGGGCGCGATCATCGGCGAGGCGCTGACGATCCACAAGCTCACCAAGACGCCGGCCGAATACCGCGACCGCATCGTCGATCTGCTCGAGACCGTGGGCCTGCGGGCCGACCACATGCAGCGTTATCCGCACGAGTTCTCGGGCGGCCAGCGCCAGCGCGTGGGCATTGCGCGCGCGCTGGCGGTGAGCCCCAAGCTGATCGTCTGCGACGAGGCCGTCTCGGCGCTCGATGTGTCCATCCAGGCCCAGGTGATCAACCTGCTGGAGGACCTGCAGGCCAAGTTCCAGCTCACCTACATCTTCATCGCGCACGACCTGTCGGTGGTGGAGCACATCAGCGACCGCGTGGCGGTGATGTACCTCGGCCGCATCGTCGAGATCGCGCCGGCCAATGCGCTGTACACCGAGCCGCGCCACCCCTACACCGAGGCGCTGCTGTCGGCCGTGCCCATCCCCGACCCCAAGGTCAAGCGCAAGCGCATCATGCTGCAGGGCGATGTGCCCAGCCCCATCCGCCCGCCGCCGGGCTGCCACTTCCACACCCGCTGCCCGATCGCGCAGAAGGGCCTGTGCGACACGCAATCGCCCGTGCTCAAGCGGGTGGGCGCGGGGCACGAAGTGGCCTGTCACCTGCGCTCCTGATGCCTCGGCGGCGCAGTATGCTGGGTGCCCGTGATTCAGCCTGGTGACATGCCCAACGACGCCGCCGAATCCAGCCCCCAGGTGCAGCACTTCCGCCAGGTGCTGCTGTGGCCCTTGAGCGTGAGCACGCGCGGCGCGGCCAGTGGCCACCCGCCCTGGCATGCCCTGCGCGAGCAGGGCGAAGGCTCGCCCTGGCGCGAGCAGGTGGACGAGTACACCGGCGACCCGGCCAAGTTCCACGAGCGCCATTACCAGGAGTTCGTCACCTTCCTGCCCTATGTGCAGCACTTCCTCTTCGGCGAGGGGCGCGCCACGCGCGAGGCGGCGGGCGAGGGCGGCGATGCCGAGGCGCCGATGCGGGTGTTCCGGCGCCGCGACGTGGCCGCCGTGCGCGTGGTCACGCGCCCCGGCACCGCGCCCATCACGCTCAACGTGGTGCACGTCGACCTGTATTTCTTCTTCGACGTGGACGTGGTGCTGCTCAACGTGGAGGTGGAGACCGGCGCGCTCTCGCTCGACCAGGCGCAAGAGCTGCTCTATCGATTCGGCCGCGGCTACCCTCCGGGTTGGGACGAGCAGGGCCGGCCCATGCACTGCCTGCTCAGCGCCGAATGGCTGGACAGCGACGGCCGCGTGCTCGCGGCGTCCGACACGCAGGAGCGCGAGCTATACGTGGCCCATGTGGCACGCCATCGCGCGCCGCGCATCGCCGCGCACTGGGCCTGGATGCTGGCGCCGATGGTGGCCGACCATTCCGATCAGGAGGGGCAGCTGCATTACCGCCAGATCGAGTACCACCGCATGCCGGTGATGGCCTACCTGGCGCTGGATGATCCGCGCAACCTCAGCCGCAGCGATTGGGTGCGCCTGGGCCTGGTCACCGGCGCGGGCGGCTCGGTGGGCGCTGAAGGCGGCCTGCCCTATGCCGAGCAGCACCTGGCCGACTTCGAGGCGCGCTACTGCTATGACCGCTTCTGGCAGGCCGGCGGTGCCGCTCCCGATACGCGTTATCTGTGCAGCGGCCACGCCATGGTGGTGGTGGGCCGCGCCGATGCGCACTTCTTCCGCTGCGGCGTGCGTGGCGTGCTGGCGCAGTTCAGGCACCAGCACTTCCTGATCTTCGTGATCGCGCACTTCCAGAAGGCCTCGCTGCTGATGTTCAGCGACCACCTGGTGCAGGCGCTCAAGCGCTTGAACGTGCGCGATGCCAGCAGCGTCAAGCGCTTCAAGCGCGCCATCCGCCAGAGTTTCGAAGCCTTTCTGCGCTTCACGCACCGTTACTGGTTCCACGACGTGGCCGAGCAGGCGCAGGCGCGCGCCCTGTTCAGGCTGACGGCGGGCCACCTGGGCACCGATGCGCTCTACGCTGAGGTGAAGGAGCGCACCGCTGACATGAACAGTTATCTCGACGCCGACAGCCTTCGCCGCCAGGCCAACACGGTGGTGCGGCTGACGGTGGTGACCATCGTGGGCCTGATCGGCACCATCACCACCGGTTTCTTGGGCATGAACCTGCTGGCCGAGGCCGACGCACCCTTGTCACGGCGCATCGGCTTCTTTGCGCTGGTGACGCTGGTGGCCACCTTGCTCACCGCCTACACCATGGCCAAGAGCAAGCGCCTGTCCGATTTTCTGGATGCGCTGTCGGACGACCGCCTCAGCACCTGGCAAAAGATCAAGGCCTTGGCGATCGTGTGGCGTCGCGAGCAGGACTGACGGGCTTCACACGCTCAGCGCGGCGGCCGGCGCGTCCGCAGCACGGCCAGCAGCAGCATCGCCGCAGCCGTGCCGGCCATCGAGGGGCTGGTGAGCAGGCTGCGCAGGTTGTCCAGCCGGTCGGCGTCCACCTGCAGCACCATGTCGGCCAGCGCCGTGACGTCGGGCGCGCGGATGTTGAGCGTGTCTTCCAGGCCCACCTGCAGCGTCTGCCAGCCGCTGCGCAGGCGGATGGCGGTGAACACGCCGCCACTCACCGCAGCCAGGCACAGCAGGCTCAAGGGGCGCATCAGCGTTTCGATCAGGCGGCTGCGCTCGGCGGGCGTGGCCACCTGGTAGACCTCGCCCACCAGCTGGGCCAGCGGGTCGGCGATGAGATCGGAGGGTCGCTCGGGTTGCGGTTCATGGCCTGGGGCCGTGGCATCGGTCATCGGGGCACTCCTGTTGCAACAGCGAAGCGCCCAGTCTGCCCGCCTTTCGTGACGGGCATGTTGCTGGGCGTGTCAACCCGCAATCGGCCGGGCACCCACGCGTTTGCGTGGGCATGACCTGACGCAGCATGACGCCCACATGACGCCTGCCAGACTACAAAGCGCTGCAGCGCCCACTGCCGCACCTGCCAACGCCGCATCCGCCCCAGCACCCGCCATGCCGAGCCCGCCGCCCGACCCGACGCCGTCGCCCGTGCCCAGCGCCAGCCTGCACCTCGATGGCCTGCCTGCGCTGCACGAGCCCGGCCGGCCGCCGCTGCGCCTGAGCCCCAAGGTGGCGGCCTTGGCAGCGCTGCTGTCGCGGCAAGGGGCGATGACACGCGCCCAGCTGGCCACGCTGCTGCACGCCGGCGGCGCCAAGCCCGAGACTGCGCGGCCCAATCTGCGCCAGCTGCTGTTCAGCCAGGCGGCGGTGATCGAGCGGCTGGTCGAGCAACAGGGCGATTCGCTGCGCTTGCGCGCTGCGCTGGCCGTGCAGCCCGCGCCCGATGTGGCGAGCGAAGCCGCGGCCAGCCCCTTGCTGGGCGACATCCGCTTCGACGACATGCCGGCCTTCCAGCACTGGCTCGACGACGAACGCCTGCGCGACGCGCACCGCCGCGCCGAGGCCCTGGCCGCCGCCGCCAGCGCGCACGAGCAGGCCGGGCGCCTGGCGGCGGCCTTGCAGCTGGCGCTGCAGTTGGTGGCCGAGCAGGCGGCGTCCGAGCATGCGCACCGGCGCGTGATGCGCCTGCATTACCTGCGCGGCGACCGCGCTGCGGCCCTGGCCGCCTTCGATCACTGCGAGCAGGTGCTCAAGCACGAGCTCAGTGCGCGCCCGGGCGAGGAGACGCTGGCCCTGCTGCGCCAGATCGAATCGGCCGAGGCGGCACCCACACCGGGCGCAGGGCGCCCGATCCCGGCCACCGTGCTGCGGCCGCCGCGCCTGGTGGGGCGCGACGCCGAGTGGCTGGCGCTGCACGCCGCCTGGCGCCGAGGCGATGCGGCCGTGGTGCTGGGCGAAGGCGGCATGGGCAAGACGCGTTTGCTCACCGATTTTGCGCGGGCGCAGGGCCTGGACGAGCAGCGCGTGCTGCTGGTCACCGCCCGGCCCGGTGACGAGCGCGTGCCCTACGCCGTGCTCAGCCGGTGGCTGCGGGTGATCCTGGCGGCGCAGCCGGGCATCGAGCTGCCGCCGGGCGTGAAGCGCGAGCTGTGTCGCCTGCTGCCCGAGCTGGGCGATGCCGAGCCCGCGGCGGGCGATCTGCAGAAGGCCCGCTTCGTCAATTCGCTCGATGTGCTGCTGGCCGCAGCGGCCGCCCAGGGCCTCGCCGGCATGGTGCTCGACGATCTGCACTTCGCCGACGGCGCCAGCCTCGAGATGGCCCTGCACCTGACCGCCGTGCCAGGCCTGCGCTGGCTGGTGGCGGGGCGCGGCGCCGAGCTCTCGGCGCAGGCCCAGGCCTTCATCACCGAGCTCGGCGATGCCCTGCATGCCGAGACCCTCACGCTGGGCCCGCTCACCGAGCCCCAGGTGCGCGAGTTTGTGGCCTCGCTTGATCTGCCGGAGCTCGATCAGCCCGATCTGGCGCAGGCGCTGTTTCGGCGCAGCGGAGGCAGCCCCTTGTTCCTGATCGAAACGCTCAAGGCCCTGTGGACACAGCGCGAGCCCGCGGGTGCGGCCCTGGCCTTGCGCGCCTTGCCGCCCAGCGGCGGCTTGAGCCAGCTGATCGAACGGCGCCTGGTGCGCCTGAGCGCTGAGGCCGTGCGGCTGGCGCGCTGTGCCGCCGTGGCCGGGCAGGATTTTTCGGCCGACCTGGCCACGCACGTGATGGGCGTGCTGCCGCTGGACCTGAGCGATGCCTGGGCCGAGCTGCAGGCGGCCCAGGTGCTGCGCGACGACGGCTTTGCGCACGACCTGGTCTACGAGGCAGCGCTGGCCTCGGTGCCGCAGCCCATCGCCCGGCAGCTGCACCGCAACATCGCCGCCTTTCTCGAGCGCCACGGCGCGCCGCCCGCGCGCGAGGCGGCGCACTGGGAGCAGGCCGCCGCCTGGCCCGAAGCCGGCGCGGCCTGGCTGCGCGCAGCCGAGTGGTCGCGCCGCCAGGTGCGGCCCGTGGAACAGGCGCAGCAGCTGGAGTCGGCCGCCGCCTGCTTCGGCCAGGCCGGCCGCCTCAACGATCGATTCGAGGCCCTGCTGCAACGCTTGTCGGCACTGGGCCAGTTGAACCTGGGCGAGCGCCTGCTCGAGGCCGTGGCCGAGGCCGAGGCCGCTGCCACCACGCAAGACCAGCAATTGCGCGCTGCGATCGCGCGCGCCGAGCTGCAGCTCTACCGTGCCGATCCCAAATCGCTGGACGCCTCATTGGAAGGTTATGAGCTCGCCCGCCAGGCCGGCCGCACCGACCTCATGGTGCGCTTTGCCCTGCCCATGGCCGGGCTGCTCGGCGAGGCCCGGCGCGCCGACGAGGCGGTGACCCTGTTGCTGCCCATGCGCGAGTGGACCCACACCCACCTGAACGAGGCGCGCCGCTGCCAGTTCGAGAACGCGCTGGCGCTGGCGCTCGACCAGGCCAACCGGCTCGACGAGGCCCTGTTGGCCTGGGACCGCTCGCTCGCCATCAGCCGCGCGGCGGGCGAGTCGCTGCTGGTCTCGCAATCGCTGGCCAACAAGGGCTCCACGCTGGCCAAGATGGGCCTGGTGCGCGAGGCCGCCGTGCTGGCGCGGCAGGGCCTGGACCTGATGCTCGCCCAGCCCGAGGCGCAGGGCCGCCCGCACATGACGCAGTGCACACTGGGCCACCGCCTGCGCGATCTGGGGCGCTATGCCGAGGCCATCGAGCTGCTCGAAGCCGCGCTGGCCTCTTTCACTGCCTCGGGCGTGCGCTTCTGGCGCCACATGGCGCAGGACCGCCTGTCGCAGCTGTGGCTGCAACTGGGCCAGCCCGGGCGCGCCAAGCCCCTGCTCGACGACGACCCCGAGGGCCTGCCCCTGGGCCTGCAGGTGATGCGCTGGGTGCACCGCGCCGATCTGGCGCGCCATGTGGGTGGCGACGCGCTCACGCCGATGCGCCAGGCGCTGGTGTTGATGGGCGACCGACACGACGACATCTACTACCGCATCGCCAGCCTGTTCGCCTGCGCCATCGTGCCCGCCGACGAGGCCGAGGCCCTGGCCATCGGCCTGACGCACTGGGCGCGTTCGCACCACCGATTTGGCGTGGCCCTGGCCGGGCATGTGCGCGCTGCGGGCGCCGCGTTGGCACAAGGCGCACCAGCGCGCGCGCTGCCGCAGGTGGAGGCGGCGATGGCCCTGTCGCAAGACCATGTGCCGGACAGCTTCTACCTGCCCGAGCTGTGGAGCGTGGCCTCGCGCGTGCACCAGGCGCTCGGCCAGACGGCCGACGCGGGCGCGGCCTTGCAGGCCGGGCGGCGGTGGATCGAGCAGGTGGCCAGCACGCAGGTGCCCGCGCCGTTTCGCGAGAGCTTCCTGCAGCGCAACCCGATCAATCGCGATTTGATGCTGCGCGCCCTTCAAGTTGGCGCCGATCCCTGACGCCGCTGCCGTTGATGTACATCAGTGCAACAGCCCGGCAGGCCCGACAAGCTATGCCGTCAATGGGTTCTGATGACGCTGCGGCCAGATACGTGCACGCGTGCGGTCCCCTTAGGAGACGGCGATGCTCAACCTGTTGGTGCGTGAAGTGATGGACCAGGACCATGCGCATGCCCTTGCGCCCAACGTGATGGTGAACGTGGCGGCGCAGTTCATGGCCACCGAGAACATCGGCGCGATCATGGTGGTGGACGAGGGCAAGCTGGTGGGCATCTTCACCGAGCGCGATGCGCTCTACCGTGTGATCGCGCGCGGCTGCGATCCGCACACCACGCCCTTGTCCGAGGTGATGACGCCGCAGCCCTTCACCATCGCGCCCAACAAGACCTATGGCCACGCGCTGGTGCTGATGCAGGAGAACGGCTTTCGGCATGTGCCGGTGATCGAGGACGGCAAGCCCATCGGCATCGTCTCCTCGCGCAACGCGATGGACCCGGAACTGGAGGAGTTTGCTTCCGAGGCCCAGCGCCGCAAGTTCCTGCGCGAGCAGATGTGATGCGGGGGTGAGCGCAGCGCGGGCGCCTCACTGGCCCTGCGGCGTGGCGCGGTCCTGCAGCATCAGCTTGGCCACGGCCGAGTCCGGGCCGATGGCCTCGATCATCACGACCTTGTCCAGCGGGATCACCTGCCACAGCGGGCTGTGCCAATCGTTGCGCTGCCGATTCACGAGCTTGTTGTCGCGCTGGCCATCGGCGCGCTGCACCGATTGCACGTAGTACACATCGGTGAGCCGGATGTGGCCGGCGCGCACCTCCTTGAGCAGGCCGTAGTAGATCTGCCCATTGCTCAGCAGCACGCTGCAGTGGTCGCCGCTGGCCACGCCGCCCAGGCCCGGCTCGGCCGGATGGCGCCACTGGGCGGCGGCCATGGCCGCCAGCGCGCAGGCCGCGATGGCGGCCAGCAGCAGGCCGACCCAGGTGACGGCCGGCGAGGCGGCGCCACGGCGCATGTCTCGATCGGTGCTCATGCCAGGGCAGTGCCGCGCCGTGCGCGGCGCGTGCGCGCCAGCACGGCCGCGCCGGCCGCGAGCAGCAGCGCCAGGCTGCCGGGCTCGGGCACGCTGCCGCCCGGGGGAGGCAGGGTGCCCACGGTGGAGCCGATCACGTAGCTGAAGTCGAAGCCCTTGGCGCTGCTGGCGGTGAGGTCGGTCTGGATGCGCAGGGTCTGGTCGCCTGCGGCAAACACGCCGAGCTCCAGCACGTCGTCGAAGAAGAAGCTGCGCGCCTCGGTCAAGGAGTGGAAGAGGTGGTCGAACAGCGTGGCCCCATTGAGCTGGATCGACACCTCGAGCGTATCGAAGCCGTCGAGGTAGCTGCCGAAATCCAGGAAGCCGATCGTGAGCTGGCTCGGGTCGGTGGTGAAGCTGTGGAACTCGGCGCTGGCCTCGTGCGTGAGACTGCCGCCCGCTGCGCCGGTACCGTAGCCCAGGCCCTGCACCCCGGCCCCAATCACGCTGCTGTTGGCCAGCGCTGCTTGCACCCGCGTGTGGCCCGCCAGCAGGCCCGCCGCGGCACCGGCCGTGGGCGCGCCGCTCACGTTGGAGAAGTTGGCCGTGTTGGCTGCCATGGTGGGCAGCGCAAAGGCCGCGCCGCCAAAGTTGGCTGCCGACGTGGCCTGGCCCGTGCCTTGGCCCGTGGTGCCCAAGGCCGTCGTGGCCTGGCCCGTGGCGCTGCGGCCGGCGCCATCGCTGGCGCTGCTGCGCGCCAGCGCCTGGCCGCCGCTGCCGGTGGCCGTGGCGGCTGCGTTGATCGCGCCCGCGCCCACGCCGTTGGCCTGCGCCACGGCCAGGGCCAGCTGGCCCGTGGCGGCCGCGGTGGCCACGCTGCGGCCACCTGCGGTGCTGTTGCTCGTCACCGATTCGGCCCGCGCATTGCCGCCCGTGCTGCCCGCACCGCCGAAGGCCGTGGCCTGGGCCAGCGCATCGAGCGTGGACGTGGCCCGGCTGGTGGCCGTGGCATCGCCGCCCGCTGCCGCCACGCCCCCGCGATAGGCGAGCCCGCCTTGCCCACCGGTGGCCGTGCTGGTGCTGGTGACCTGGCCCACGCCGCTGGCCGTGAGGCTGGCGCTGGCGTCGCCACCGCGACCGGCCGTGCCGCTGTCGGTGCGCCCGCCGCGGCCGCCGGTGGCGCGGGCGGTGAGCGCCAGGCGCGCGGCCAGCGTGTCGGCGAGGCTCAGCGTGGCCTCGGCCCGCCCACCGGCACCGCCATGCCCGCCGCTGCCCGCGCTGCTGTCGAAGCTCTCGCCGCCCAGGCCGCCGTTGGCCGTTTGCGCGAGCTGCAGCAACCCTCGCGTGCTGCCCGAGACGGCATCCACCAGGATGGCATTGGCGCCGCGCCCGCCGCTGGCGCCGGCCTGCCCACTGCCGCCGTTGCCGCCGCCCAGTGTGGTCGAGGCCGTGGCATCGCCCGTGCCCGTGCGCACGCTGGCGGACCCGCTGGCCGCGCCGCCATCACCGCCGATGCGCCCCACGCCCGCTGCCCAGCCACCGCTGCCGCCGTTGGCCGCCGCGTTGGCGACGGCCGGGTTGGCCGCGCTGGCCTGCACGCTGCTGCGGCCCGTGGCCGCGCCGCCAAGGCCGCCGCTGCCGTTGGTGTGGAAGCTGCCCTCGCCGCCGTTGGCGCTGCTGTTGCCCACGATGGTGCCCGCGCCGCTGCTCTGCAGCGTGGTGCTGGCGCTGGCCGTGCCGCCTGCGCTGGCCGTGCCCCCGCTGGTGCCGCCTCCGCTGCCGCCATAGGCAAAGGTGCTGCCGCCGAGCGAGCCCGTGGTGCGGGCGTTCAGATCGGCCGTGCCGTTGCCGCCCTGGCCCGCCACGCCGACGCTGGTGGTGCCGCCGTTCCCGCCCGCCGCGTCGAGCCGCAATAACACATTACTGGCGCGTGCATCGTCCAGGCTCAAGGTCGACGAGCCGTGGCCCGCGTTGCCCGCCTGGCCGCCCGTGCTCGATCCACCGCTGCCTCCGGTGGCCTTCTGGTTGAGGCTCAGGTTGCCACTGGTCAGGCCCGACACCGCGTCCAGCGCCGACACGCTGCCGCCCTGGCCGCCATGGGCGCCGCCGGTGCCGCTGCCGCCCGAGCCGGCCTGCAGCGTCACCTGCGCTGTCACGCTGCCTTGATCCGATTGCCCGCGCGCCGTGGCCGATGCGCTCGCGCCCTGGCCGGCCGTGAGGCCCGCGCCCACGCTCGATCCGCCATGGCCGCCGCTGGCACCGGCGCTCATGTTCACCGTGCCCGCGCCCGTGCTCACGCCGTTGGCGCTGGCGCTGGCCGTGCCGGCAGCGCCGCCGTTGCTTGTGTAGGTGTTGCCGCCTGTGCCGCCCGCGGCCAGGCTGCTGCCGATGAGCGTGCCGACGCCCGAGACATTCAGGCTCGACAAGCCATTGCCGCCCGCACCGGCCAGGCCATTGCCCGATCCGCCACCGGCCCCGCCAGTGGACGAGAGGCGGGCGTTCAGGCTGCTGGCCTGCGTGTCGGCCAGGCTCAGGCTGGACTCCGCCCGCCCGGCATCGCCGCCCAGGCCCGCATTGCTGAAGCCACCCGATCCGCCCGTGGCCGACTGTGACAGCGACAGGCTGCCACTGGTGCGCCCCGAGACGGTGTTGGTGGCGACCGCCTCGGCGCCGCTGCCGCCACCGACGCCGGTGTTGCCATAGCCGCCGAAGCCGCCGCTCTGCGCGCTGCTGACCGACACTGCGCCCGTGTCCGATTGCGCGCTGGCCATTGCATTGGCGCTGCCGCCGTTGCCGCTGCGCGAGCCCGCCCCCACGCCATAGCCGCCCGCGCCGCCCGCTGCAGTGGACGAGGCCGTGGCAGTGGCGCTGCCGGTGGTCGTCACCGTGGCCGCAGCCGATGCCGCACCGCCGGCGCCGCCCTCGGCCGTGGCGCCCGCTGCAGTGCCGTTGCCGGCCGCGCCCGCATTGCCCGCCGTGCCGCCGCTGCCGCCGCTGGCATTGGCAGTGGCATTGCCCACGGTGAGCGTCAGCGGCCCGCTGCTGGCGCTGGCATTGGCCCGGCCGCCCACACCGCCGGCACCGGCATTGCCACCGGGCAGGGTGGCGTTGCCCGCAGCGCCATTGCCGCCTTTGCCGCCCGAGCCGCCGCTCACAGTGGCGGTGTTGGTGGGGCCGATGTTGGCCACGCCGTCCACGGTGGCGGCAGCCCCGCCGGCCGTGCCGACGCCACCGGGTGCGCCGCCGTTCAGGCCGTCCTGCCCGGGTGCGCCGGTGAGCGTCACCAGGCTGGCCATGGCCTGCTGCACGGCCAGCGTGAGGATCAAGGGCGTGGCGATGCGTGCGCCGTGGCGGATGGTTTTCATGGGCGGTAGGCTCGGTTTGAGGTGCCGGGACGGCAGGCTTGCCGGCGCAATCTAGAGCGGCAGGCGTCAGGTCGGCGTCATGCCCTGCGGCGGCCTTTGCGCTCGACGGCGCGGCGCCGGCGTCATCCACACCCTTTCACCAGCGGCCCGCGGCCTGGATCGCACCGGGGTCTGTCCGGGCTTGCGCGCGGCATGTCGGCACGGACAATGCTTGGCATGCCCGGCGCGGTCACGCCCTTCTCATGCACTACAGCAGCCACCAGTCCCACGATGTGAACGAGCATGCGGCGCTGTTGCCCCACTGGCAGCAGCGCTACGAGCAGGTGTCGGCCGGTCGTTTCAATGGGCGTCTCGAGGCCCTGAGCCTGGGCCCCGTGCAGCTGTTCCGCGAAACCACCGACCAGGCCGTGTTGCAGCACGGCCAATGCCGGCCAGGGACCATCACGCTGGGCGTGTCCATCGGCGCAAACGGGCAAGCCTGGTACCTGGGCCGGCACCTGCGCCAGGGCCAGCCCTTGGCGGTGGTGGCCGGGCATGATTTCGAGCTGGCCTCGCGCGGCGCCTTCGATGTGGTGGCGCTGGGCGTGGACATGGCCGAGCTTGATCGCCACTCGGTGCGCGTGGATGGCCGGGCCTTCGAGACCACGCACCAGAGCGGCGCGCTCGCGCCCTTTGCGGACGACATCCGCAGCCAGGCCCTGTCCGAACTGGTGCTCAGCACCCTGGCCACTGCACGCGACCACCCCAAGCTGCTGGCGCAGGCACCGCTGCAACGCTCGCTCAGCCAGTGCATGTTCGACACCTTGCTCTGCCACCTGGCCGCGCCCGCGGCGGCTGGCGCCAGCGACAGCACGGCCACCTCGCGCCAACGCGTGGTGCGCGAGGCGCGGGCCTACATGGGCGAGCACGCCGAGGAGCCCATCACCGTGCCCGAGCTGTGCGACGCGCTGCACGTCTCGCGCCGCACGCTGCAATACAGCTTTCAGGACGTGCTCGGCATGACGCCCGTCAGCTACCTGCGCGCGCTGCGCCTGAACGGCGTGCGCCGCGACCTGCGGCGCGGTGGCGCCGAGCCCGTGGCCGATCGTGCAGCACGCTGGGGCTTCTGGCACCTCTCGCGCTTTGCGGCCGAATACCGCCACCTCTTCGGCGAGCTGCCTTCGGTCACCCTCAAACGCGCGCGCGGCGACTGAATCGCGGCGCCGCTGCCGCGCAGGACCTTGGTCATGGCCCGACGACCTGGGGGCTGCGCCGGCCGCCGCTTGACCGTACCATCGGTGGGGAACCAATCTGGAGGGAACGACATGGACGCAATTTCGGACGGCGGCAGCTCGCCGCGCATGGTGGACGCAGGCCGCGGCCTGGGCTGGTGGCAAGACGCCTGGGGGCTGTTCATGCGCAACCCGGGCATGTGGGTGGTGTTCGGGCTGATCTGCTTCGTGCTCTTCGTGGTGCTGAGCTTCATCCCCTTCCTGGGCAGCCTGCTGGTGGCGCTGCTGTCGCCGGTGGTGATGGCGGGCTGGCTGATCGCCGCGCGCAAGCTCGAGGCCGGCGGCTCGCTCGAGGTTGGCGACCTGTTCGCCGCGTTCAAGAGCCACCTCAATCCGCTGATGATCCTGGGCGCCTTGCTGCTGGGCGCCACCATCGTGATCGCACTGATCGCTGGCGTGCTGGGCATGGGCGCCATCGCTGGCCTGGGCGTGGGCGGCTCGCGTGGCAGTGCGGCCGGCATGATGGCCGGGCTGGGCGCGGGGATGCTCTCGGTGCTGCTGATGCTGGTGATGGGCTTCCTGGTGGGCATGGCCATGTGGTTTGCGCCGGCCCTGGTGGTGTTCGGCAACATGGCGCCGGTGGATGCGGCCAAGGCCAGCTTCGCGGCCTGCATGAAGAACGTGGTCGCCTTCCTCGTGTTCGGCGTGATCTACATCGTGGCGGCGATCATCGCGTCCATCCCCTTCGGGCTGGGCTGGCTGGTGCTGGTGCCCTTGCTGGCGCTGTGCGCGCACTTCTCCTACAAGGAAGTGTTCGAGTGAACTGACTGGTGCCACCCTCGCGCTGGAGCGAGGGTGGCTCGCCAGGGCTCGGTATGCATGCCCTGAGCGCCGTGGGGGCCTGAGCGGCCGTTGCAGCTGAGTGGTGGGGAAGTGTTCGCGGTCGCACAGACATGGGTCTTCGCGGCGCGCACCCTGTGGTCTTCAGGAGATCACATGAACACCACCTTCAAATCGCTGCTGACGCTTGGCGTCGTCACGCTGGCGGCCCAGGCCGCCGCCCAGGTCACCTTCTACGAAGCCGAAGGCTTCCGGGGGCGTGCCTTCACCACCGGCCAGGCGGTCGACAACCTCGAGCGCCGCGGCTTCAATGACCGCGCCTCGTCGGTGGTCGTCGAGCGCGGCAGCTGGGAAGTTTGCGACGATTCAAACTTCGGCGGCCGTTGCCGCGTCTTGCGCCGTGGCAGCTACGACTCGCTGCGCGGGCTGGGCATGGAAAACCGCATCTCGTCGGTGCGCGCCGTGAGCAATGGCCGGCGCTACGACAACGAGACCGTGGCGCAGATGGCCACGCCGAACTACGAGTTTCGGCGCCGGCCCAATGAACGCGTTTACGACGCCCCCGTGACCTCGGTGCGTGCCGTGATGGGCCCGGCCGGCGAGCGCTGCTGGATGGAGCGCCAGCAGGTGTCCGACGGCGGCCGCGGTGATGCCAACGTGGGTGGTGCCGTGCTCGGCGGCTTGTTGGGCGGCGTGCTCGGCCACCAGATCGGCGGCGGCGGCGGGCGCGATCTCGCCACGGCCGGCGGCGTGGTGGCTGGTGCCGTGATCGGCTCGAACGCCGGGCGCGACAACGGCGGCGTGCAGCAGCGCGATGTGCGCCGCTGCGAAACCACCGCCAGTGGCCCCCCGCAGTACTGGGACGTGACCTACAACTACCGCGGCACCACGCACCAAGTGCAGATGGCCTCGGAGCCCGGCCGCACCATCGCCGTCAATTCGCGCGGCGAACCGCGTCAATGAACCAGGTGCGCCTTGCACTCGGCCCTTCACCCCACCGGACTCACATCATGAACAGCAAGCTCGCACTCTCCTTCACCATCGTGGTCGCCACCATCGGCCTGGCCGCCTGCGGCAACATGTCACGTCGTGACGAGAACACCGCCATCGGCGCTGGCGTTGGCGCCATCGGCGGCGCCATCCTCACCGGCGGCAGCGCCGCAGGCACCGTGGGCGGCGCCGTGGTCGGCGGCGTCATCGGCGACAAGGTGGGCAAGGACAAGAAGTAGTCCCACGCCCGCAGGCCCCGCATGAGCCCCGGTTCGGCGCCTACGCGGGCTTGGCCTGCGCAGCGCCCGAGAACTCGTCGAATGCGGCGATCGCATTGGCGGCGTACATGAGCGAGGGCCCGCCGCCCATGTAGGTGGTGACGCCCAACGTCTCGTCCACCTCCTGGCGCGTGGCGCCCAGCTTGGCCAGTGCCTTGGCATGGAAGCCGATGCAGGGGTCGCAGCGCGCGGCCACGCTGAGCGCCAGCGCGATCAGCTCCTTGGTCTTGGCATCGAGCACACCGTTGGCGGTGGCGGCGCGGCCGAGTTCGCTGAAGCTCTTCATCACCTCGGGCGTGCTGGTCCTCAAGGAGGACAGGCCCGTGGAGACGGACTGCGTGAGATCGCGGTATCGCTTGCTGGCTTCGGTCATGGCTCCCCTCGGATGGCGTTAACGGCAGATGCACCGATTGTGGTGCAGCCTTGCCCGCGCGACCCGGTTCAGTCGCCCAGCAACTCGCCGATGGGCTTCAGGTCCTCGACACGATCGCACACTGCTTTGAGCACCATCAACAGCGGGGCACCCAGCAGCAGGCCCCACACCCCCCACAGCCAACCCCAGGCGAGCACGCCGACAAAGATCACCACCGGGTTCATGCGGCTGGCGCGGCTGGTGAGCCAGGGCGTGAGCAGGTTGCCCGACAGTGTGTGGATCGACATGGATGCGGCGCCCAGCAACAAGGCCATGCCCAGCGTGCCGAACTGCAGGAAGCCCACCAGCGCGGCACCGCCGCTGAGCACGATCGAGCCCAGGTAGGGCACCAGGTTGAGCACCGCAGCCGCCACGCCCCACACGGCCGCATGCGCCAGGCCGATCCACGCGAAGGCGACCCAGGTGGCCAGGCCCACCAGCACGCTGGTGAACACCTGCACCAGCAGGTAGCGCTGGATCTGGCCGGTGATCTCGTCCAGCACCTGGATCGTGATCTTCTTCTGGCTGAAGCGCGGCCCGGCGATCTTCACCATCTTGCGCCGGAAGCTGTTGCCCGAGGCCATCAGGAAATAGGTGATGAAGCACACCACCGTGGCCTGCCCGATGAAGCCGGCCAGGCCCAGCGTGCCGGTCCACAGGTGGTCCTTGATGTTGAAGCGGGCGTGCTCGATCTGCACCCGCGCCACGCCCTGGCTGGCGGCGGGCGTGGCCGAGCCGGTCTCCTCCGCCGCCTGCTCCAGGCGTGCGGCCGCGCGCTGTACCTTGCCGATGGTGCCCTCGGGTGCACCGCGCTCGGTGCGCATCGCCAGGCGCAGCTTCTGCGCCGCGTCGGGCAGGGACTCGATCAAGGCGGTGGCGTCGTCGCTGAGCGCATGGCCCATGAAGCCGATGCCGCCCAGCAGCGTGAGCAGCAGGGCGGCCGAGCCGATGGCGCGCGGCACGCGCCACTGCTGCAGCCGGTCCACCGCCGGCGACAGGGCATAGCTGAACAGCAGCGCCAGCAGCAGCGGGATGAACACCGCGCCGGCCCAATGCAGCACATACACGCTGGCCAGCAGGGCCAGAACGGCCAGCGACGCGCTGCGCACATCCACCGGCCCCTGCAACAGCGTGTGGGTGGGCTCGTCGGCTGGCGTTTCGGGATCGGGGGGCGAAGTGTCCATGGGCTCGGCGGGCTTGAAAACGGCGATGGTGGCCGAACTTGCCGACCGGTTCTGTCCGCCAACGCACGGTTTGATGCGGTCGACGGGCCTATGGTGAGCGGTTCACGTTCACACCCTCCAGGACATCCCATGCAAGTGCTGCTGCACACCGACCCGAACACCGACGGAAGCCAATCGATGGCCCTGCACCTGGAGACCGTGGCGCAGGCCGCGATGGCGCGCTTCGGCGAACGCGTCACCCGCATCGAGGCCCACTTGTCCGACGTGAACAGCCTGGCGCGCGCCGGCGAGAACGACATCCATTGCACGCTCGACGCGCACCTGGTGGGCCAGGGCGCCATCGTGGTGAAGGACCAGGCCGGCAATGCGCACCAGGCCATCGAGGGCGCGCTGCGCAAGCTCAAGCGGGCGGTGGGCGTGGCGCTCGAGAAGCACGACCCGCGACATCAGCGGGTGAAGCTGGTGGAGGGCTTGGCGGACGATGCCGGCGAGGCGCCGATCGCCAAGGCCTGAGAGGCCCCCAAGGCCCCGGCGCTCACGTGGTGAAGGGCTGTGGCGGCGCCTGGTCGTTGCCATGGCCTGAGCGCTCGTACTCCGAGATCACCTGCGCGCCCAGCAGCAGCAGCGTGGCGGCAAGCTCCAGGCTCAGCAGCACGGCGATGGCGGTGGTGAGCGAGCCGTACACCGTGCCGATCTGCGACAGGGTGCTGAAGTACCACACCAGCCCATGGCGCGTGATCTCCCACAGGCCCGCTGCGGCCACCGCGCCCAGCAGCGCGTGGCGCCACGAGGGCCGGCCCACTGGCATCACCAGGTAGATGGAGGTCAACACGAAGATCTCGCCCGACAGGCCCAGCAGGTAGAGCATCACGCCCGAGGCACCGTCGAGCGACCAGGTGCGCCACAAGAAGACCACCTCGCGCTGCCCCATCGCCTGCAGGCTGCCGGCCACCAGGGTGGCCAGCAGCAGGCCGGCGCCCAAGCACAAAATGTAAGCGTACGGGATCACGGCCGACATCAGGTAGTGCCGCCGCCGTATCGCCACGCGATGGTGAAAGATCACCGACATGGCGTTCTCCAGCACCGTGAAGGCCAGCGAGCTGAAGAACAGCATGCTGATGAACAGCACCCAGCCCATCACGTCGCGGTGCGCCAGAAAGCTGGCCAGCTCCGCCACCACGGCCTTCGATTGCCCCGGCACCAGCCACTCGAGGTAGGTGCCCACGGTGCGCAGCAGCGCGCCCTGGTCGATGAAGTGCGACAGCGCCACCACCGTCAGGATCATCAGCGGCACGATCGACAGCAGGGCGTAGTAGGCCACCGCGCCCGCCAGCAGCAGGCCCTGGTTGGCGCGAAAGGCCTTCAGTGTGCGCAGCGCAAAGGCGCCCAGCTGCGCCAGGCCGCCGAGCCAGCGCCGGGGCTCGGCCAGGCGCATCAAGGCAGGCTCCCCCGATGGCTCGGGGGCACCGCTCAAAGCACCCGTCGGCCGCTGATCACGCGGATCAGCACCACCACGACGGCGATCACCAGCAGCACGTGGATGAAGCCACCGAGGGTGGTGGAGGTCACCATGCCCAGCAACCACAGGACGAGAAGGATGACTGCAATGGTTTCAAGCATGGTGGTTCTCCTGAGGGTAAGTCAGGCCACTGTGCGTGGATGAGGCCGCCGCGTCGGTGCGTTGTCGAACACTCGGCGCCGACGCCGTGCGGCTCAGTGGGCCAGGCGCCCGGCCTCGATCACCGCCGGGGAGAAGGCGATGTCGGTATCGGGCTGCACGGCCTTGTCCTTCTTGCCGGCGTAGGGCAGGCGGCTGAGGATGTCGCGCATCAGGTTCAGGCGCGCCAGGCGCTTGTTGTCGGCGTGCACGATGTGCCAGGGCGCAAACTCGGTGTGCGTGCCCAGCAGCATGCTGTCGCGCGCCGCCGAGTAGGCCTTCCAGTGCTTCACGGCCACGGCGTCGATGGGGCTGCGCTTCCAGCGCTTGAGCGGGTCGCGCTCGCGCTCGGCCAGCCGCCGCTTCTGCTCGTCCTTGCCGATGTCCAGGTAGTACTTCAGCAGGCGGATGCCCGAGTTGACGAGCATCTCCTCGAAGCGCGGCACCGAGCGCATGAACTCCGTGTGCTGGGCCTTGCTGCAAAAGCCCATCACCGGCTCCACGCCGGCGCGGTTGTACCAGCTGCGGTTGAATAGCACGAACTCCTCGGCCACCGGCAGGTGCTGCGCGTAGCGTTGAAAGTACCAGCCCGAGGCCTCGCGGTCCGAGGGCTTGCCCAGCGCCACCACCCGCGTCTCGCGCGGGCTGAGCACCTCGAAGATGCGCTTGATGCTGCCGTCCTTGCCCGCGGCGTCGCGGCCTTCCAGCAGCACCAGCACCTTGTCGCCCTTGCGGATGATGTGGCGCTGCAGCTTCACCAGCTCGATCTGCAGCACGTGCAGTTCGGCCTCGTAGTCATCGCGCGAAATTTTCAGCAGCTTGTCCATGACGGTGCTTTCCTACTCGTGGCGCAGGGCTTCGATCGGGTCCATGCGGGCGGCGCGGCGCGCCGGAAAATAGCCGAACACCACACCGATGGCGGCAGAGAACATCAGCGAGAGCAGGTTGATCGTGGGGTCGAAGGCATAGGGCACGTCCATCACCCGCGACAGCGTGTACGAGGCGGCGGTGGCGATGGCAATGCCCACCACGCCGCCGAGAGCCGACAGCACCACCGCCTCGATCAGGAATTGCAGCAGCACCTCGCGCTCGAGCGCGCCCACGGCCAGGCGCAGGCCGATCTCGCGGGTGCGCTCGGTGACGCTCACCAGCATGATGTTCATGATGCCGATGCCACCCACCAGCAGGCTCACGGCGGCCACGGCGCCGAGCAGGGTGGTGAGCACCTGCGTGGTGCTGGACAGGGTCTCGGCCAGCTGCTGCGTGTCGAAGATGTTGAAGTTGTCGTCGTCGCTCTCGGCCAGCTTGCGGCGCTCGCGCATCAGCTCGCGCAGGCTGGCCTTGAGCGGGGCGCTGTCGGCACCGTCCTGCATCGACACCAGCAATTGATCCACGCTGCGGTTGCCCGTGACGCGGCGCTGCAGCGTGTGCAGCGGCAGCACCACGGTGTCGTCCTGGTCGCCCATGCCGCCCTGGCCCTTGGCGGCGAGGATGCCCACCACGTCGCAGGAGAACTGCTTTACGCGCAGCCGCTGGCCCAGGCCGGTGATGCCCGCGCTGCCGCCGAACATCTCGCGCCGCACCGTCTCGCCGACCACGCACACCGCCGCGCCCGAGAGCTGTTCGTCGTCGGCAAAGGTGCGGCCATTGGCCAGCTTCCAGTTGCCAGTGTCAAACCAATCGTTGGTGCTGCCGATCACGCTGGTGGCCCAGTTGCGCCCATTGGCCACCACGGTGACATTGGTGCGGCTTTGCGGGGCCACCGCCGCCACGCCGCCGATCTGCGACTGGATGGCGGCGGCATCGGCCTCGGTGAAGCGCGGCGTATTGCGGCCCCCGCCACCGCCGCCGCTCATGCGCTGCCCCGGGTTCACCATCAGCAGGTTGGTGCCCAGGCTGGTGATCTGGTTCTGGATCGCCTGCGTGGCGCCATTGCCCAGCGTCACCATCGTGATCACCGCCGACACACCGATGACGATGCCCAGGATGGTGAGAAAGGACCGAAGCACATTGCGCTGCACCGAACGCAGGGCCAGCATGAAGACGGAGAACAGCATCAGGTGGTCTCGGCTGGCAGCTGCGCGGGTGCGGCCGTGGTGGGGTGGGCATTGAGCTCGTCTCGCGCGATGCGGCCGTCCACGAAGTGCACCATGCGCCGCGCGTAGGCGGCCATGTCGGGCTCGTGCGTCACCATCAGCACGGTGATGCCGTGGTCGCGGTTCAGGGCCATCAGCAGGCCCATGATCTCGTGGCTGCGCTGGGTGTCGAGGTTGCCGGTGGGCTCGTCGGCCAGCACCACGGCCGGCTCGGTGACGATGGCCCGCGCAATGGCCACGCGCTGCTGCTGCCCGCCCGAGAGCTCGGCCGGCGTGTGGTGCTCCCAGCCGCCCAGGCCCACCGATTGCAAGGCCTTGGCCGCTGCCACGCGGCGCACGCTGGCGCTGTCGCCACGGTAGAGCAGGGGCAGCTCCACGTTCTCCTGCGCCGAGGTGCGCGCCAGCAGGTTGAAGCCCTGGAAGACGAAGCCCAGGTAGCGCCGCCGCAGCCGCGCGCGCTGGTCGCGCGACAGCGCCTCCACGTGCGCGCCCTTGAACAGGTATTGGCCTGCGCTGGGGGTGTCGAGGCAGCCCAGGATGTTCATCGCGGTGCTCTTGCCCGAGCCGCTGGGCCCCATGATGGCCACGAACTCGCCGGCGGCGATGTCCAGGTCGATGCCCTTCAGCGCCATCAGTTCGGCGGCGCCGCTGCCATAGCGGCGGGTGATGCCGCGCAGGGTGATCAGGCTGTCATGCATGTCCAAAATGCCTCATTGCTGAGATCTCAGTACCGCCCGGCCGTTCCGAAGGTACTGAGCGCCCCCTCGGGGGGCAGCGAACGCAGTGAGCGTGGGGGCTTCATTTCGCTGCGGCCAGCTTCTGGTCGGTGATCACCGCCATGCCGGCTTGCAGGTCGCCGCCGGTGATCTCGGTCATGTGGCCATCGCTGATGCCCGGCGTCACCGACACCTGCACCGGCGCGCCATCGCGCAGCACCCACACCTGCCGGGCCGATGCGGTGCTGGCGCCGGCGGCGGCCGAGCGGCGCTGGCCGCCGGGCATGCGCGGCGTGAGGCTGGCCAGCATGCCCTTGCCGGGCGCCTTGCCGGCCGCGGCCGCCGAGGGCGTGAAGCGCAGCGCGGTGTTGGGCACGAGCAGCACGTTCTTGCGTTGCGTGGCGGTGATGGTGGCGGTGGCGGTCATGCCGGGGCGCAGGCTGAGATCGGCGTTGTCCACGTCCAGGTGGGTGAGGTAGGTGACCACGTTGTCGGTGATGGTGGAGCCGAAGCCCACGCGCGTGATGCGCGCCGGGAACGGCCGGCTGGCGTAGGCGCTCACGGTGAAGGTGGCGTCCTGGCCCACCTTCACCGAGCCCACGTCGGCCTCGTCCACATACACCCACAGGCGCAGCTTGGCCAGGTCCTCGGCCACGGTGAACAGGGTCACCGCCTGCAGCGAGGCGGCCACGGCATTGCCGGGATCGACGGCGCGCGTCAGCACCACGCCATCGGCCGGCGCCACGATCGAGGCCTTGCCCAGGTTGATCTGGTCGGTGGACAGCGCGGCCTGCGCGTCCTGGATGCCGGCGCGTGCGCTGGCCTCGTCGGCGAGCGCGCGGGCCAGCGTGGCGCGGCCGCCATCGAGCTCGGCCTTTGACGGCACCTGCCCGTCGGACAGCTTGGCCACAGCCTCCAGCCGACCGAGCGCGGTGCGCGCCTCGAGCACCGTGGCGGCGGCCTGCGCCAGCTTGCCCTGCGCGGCGGCCACCGAGGCCTGCGAGCGCAGGATCTGGTCGCGCAGCTTGGCCGTGTCCAGCACCACCAGCACCTGGCCCTTCTTGATCTTGTCGTTCACATCCACGTTCACCTTGAGCACGGTGCCGGACAGCTCGCTGCCGATGCTGATCGAGCGCGTGGGCTGGATGGTGCCGTTGGCGGTGACGGTGAGCGTGAGGTCGCCCCGCGCCACCACCTGGGTGTTGTAGCTGGGCGTCGCATTGGCCGCGCGGTTGGACCACCACCACCACGCGCCGCCGCCGGCCAGCAGCAGCAAGAGCGCGCCGGCCCACAGCGATTTGCGCGCATACCAGGCGCTCGCGCTGGGCTCGGCGAGCAGCTCGGCCAGATCGGCGGATGCGGCCTTGGGTGGCGCAGGCGAGGGCGGTGCAGGGGGTGTGGGCGTGGTTTCTGTCATGGGGTCGGGTTCCGGGTGACCGTGCTGGCCGCGGTGGGCTGCGCGGCGTCGGCTTGCCAGCCGCCGCCCAGCGCCTTGAACAGGCGCACGCGCTCCACATCGATCTCGGTGGCCGTGCTGGCCAGGCCGTCTTGCGTGCCGAGTGCGGTGCGCTGGGTTTCGAGCACCACTTGAAAATCGATCAGGCCGCTGCCATAGCGCAGGCTGGCCAATTGCGCGGCCTGGCGCGCGGCGTCGGCCGCCAGGCGCTGCGAGCGCAGGCGCTCGCTGTCCTGGCGCAGCGCCAGCAGGCTGCTCTCCACCTCCTTCAGGGCGGTGAGCCAGACGGCCGCATGGTTGGCGCGGGCCTGGTCGAACGCAGCCTCTTGTGCGCGCACCTGGGCGCGGCCCGCGCCACCGTCATACAAGGGCGCGGCCACGCTGCCCGCCAGGGCCGCCAGCAGGGCCGCGCTGTGGCCCAGGCCGCCCAAGGTGGCGGCGCCCAGGCCCAGCGATCCGCTCACATTGAAGTTTGGGTAACGCGCCGCATCGGCTTGCGCCACGCGGGCCCAGGCGGCCGCCACACGGGCTTCGGCGGCGCGCACGTCGGGGCGTTGGCGCAGGGTCTCGGCGGGGATCGACAGCACCAGCGGATCACTCACCGCAGGCGCGCCCGATGGCGGGGCCGTGAAAGCGGCCATGCGCTCGTGCAGCGCCATCGGCGCCTGGCCGGTGAGCGCGGCCAGCGCGTACTCGGCCTGCCCGGCGGCGGTGAGCAGAGAGGGCAGCTGCGCACGTGTCTGCTCGGTAGCGCCGCGGGCCTGCACCACATCGAGCCCGCTGGCCAGGCCGGCCTGCTCGCGCCAGTCGGCGATCTGCAGCGTGTGCGCCTGGCTCGCCAGGTTGTCGCGTGCGATGCGCAGGCGCATCTGCAGCCCCCGCCACTGCAGCACATTGAGCGCCACTTCGGCGGCCACCGACACCTGCACGTCACCCAGGTTGGCGGCGCTGGCGCGGGTGTCGGCCTCGGCGGCGTTCAGGGCCGCGTGCTGGCCGCCAAACACGTCGGGCTCCCAGGCCGCATCGAAGCCGGCCCTGAAGGCATTGCTGCTCGGTGCGTCGCCATTGCGGCTGCGCTGCACCGAGGCCGTGCCGCGCAGCGTGGGCCCCAGGCCAGCGGCCTGCACATCGCCGGTGGCACGCGCCTGCCGCAACGCCGCCATCGCGCCCTGCACCGAGGTGTTGGCGCGCAGGGCTTCGTCCACCAGGGCGCTGAGCAGCGGGTCATTGAAGCGCTGCCACCAGGCCAGCAGCGGCGTGGCTGGCAAGGCGGCGGCCGATGCGGACGACCACTGCGCGGGCAGCGCCAGGGCGGTGGGTTCGGGTGCTGGGGTCCAGTGGCTGCAGCCGGCCAGCATGGCGGCCAAGCTGAGCGGCCAGGCGCTGCGCCTGACCTGCGTGATGCGGCCGCAACGCGGCCTGAACGAGCCCATGGATTCCTCTGGATTGCGGGGGCGCCAGCCCCGGTGGGGCACCCCATGCTAATACAGGCTAGGCGGCGCCGATGCCTGCGTCTGTGCGCCAGCGAACGTGCTGTGGCCGGTCCGCCACTGTGTCGGCCGGCGCACAGACCCGCAGTGCTGCGGCTTTTACAAAGGCCACCTGATGCATGTCACACGGCGCCTCGCGCCGAGCTTGCGACCGACTGGGCTGCGAATCCGCGCGGCCCCGTCCTCACCTCCCATCCCTTGAAAGCCCCACCATGACTTCACATCGCAACAAGACACTCATCGCCGTGGCCGCACTCGGCTGCCTGGCCGGCGCACCCGCGTTGGCGCAGGACAGCAGCAGCTACTACTACCTCGGCGGCACCGTGGGCCAGACCCGCGCCAAGATCGACGAGGAGGGCATCACCGGGCGCCTCATCGGCCCCGGCATGCTGGGCAGCGTGGTCACGCGCGATGATCGCGCCAACGGCTACCGCCTGTTCGTCGGCCGCCAGTTCAACCGCTACATCGCGGCCGAAGTGGGCTATTTCGATCTGGGCCGCTTCAGCTTCCAGTCCAGCACCTTCCCGCCCGGCACGCTGGACGGGCAGCTGCGCTCGAAGGGTGCCAACCTGGACCTGATTGGTGGCCTGCCTTTGAGCGAGAACCTCACCGCCATCGCCCGCGTGGGCGCGCAGTACGCGAAGACGAGTGACCAGTTCAGCGGCACGGGCGCCATGCATGTGATCGACCCGTCACCGAGCAAGCGCGCCACCAATGTCAAGGTGGGCCTGGGCCTGGAATACGCGGTCAGCTCCTCGTTCAGCGTGCGCGCCGAGGCCGAGCGCTATCGCATGAACGACGCGACCGGCGGCAGTGGCAACGTGAACATGTACTCGGTGAGCCTGGTCTTCCCGTTTGGCCGCGCACCCACCTCGCGTCGCGTGGCGGCAGCGCCGGCCTATGTGGCCCCGGCCTACGTGGCGCCCGCGCCGGCCCCGGTGGTGATGGCCGCACCCGCGCCCGCCGTGGTGGTGATGGCGGCCCCGGCACCTGCACCGGTGGTGGTGGCCCAGCCTCGCCGCGTGAGCTTCTCGGCCGAATCGCTGTTCGGCTTCGACCGGGCTGAAGTGCGCCCTGAAGGCAAGACGGCACTGGACGGCTTCTCGCGCGAGCTGGCTGGCTCGCAGTTCGAGCAGATCAAGGTCGAGGGCCACACCGACCGCCTGGGCACCGAGGCCTACAACCAGAAGCTGTCGACGGACCGTGCCGAAGCGGTCAAGGCCTACCTGGTGAACCAGGGCCGGCTCGACGGCAGCAAGATCACCGCCGTGGGCAAGAGCGAGAGCATGCCGGTGACCAAGCCCGAGGACTGCAAGGGCCAGCGTGCCACGCCGGCGTTGATCTCCTGCCTGCAGCCCGATCGCCGCGTGGACGTGGAAGTGAACGCCACGCGCTGAGCCTTGGCGCCGCCGCCCGGCCTGCAAGGGCCGGGTGAGCGTGCGCCGTTGCACCGTCGGCGCCAACCCGTTGTGCGCTGACGCACATACGGCGCGCGCTGACGGGTCTACAGTCCGTACTGTCCCATCCCCGGGACTTGCACTGCAGCGGCCCCCAATGGCGCGCGGCGCTCACAGGAGCTGCCCATGCTGTCCGACGCCAGGAAGAACCGATTGCTGGCCCAATTGCCGCCCGACGAATGGCAACGCTGGCAGCCCCAGCTCGAATCCGTGAACCTGCCCCTGGGCCAGGTGCTCTACGAGTCGGGCGCCACGATGTCGCACGTGTACTTCCCCACCACGGCGATCGTCTCGCTGTTGTACGTGATGGAAGACGGCGGCTCGGCCGAGATCGCGGTGGTGGGCAATGAAGGCATCGTGGGCGTGTCGCTGTTCATGGGTGGCCAATCCACGCCCAGCCGCGCCGTGGTGCAGAGTGCCGGTGGCGCCTTCCGCATGACATCGCGGGCCATGATGGAGGAATTCAACCGTGCCGGGCCGGTGCTGCACCTGCTGCTGCGCTACACCCAGGCACTGATCACGCAGATGGCGCAAACGGCCGTCTGCAACCGCCACCACTCGCTCGACCAGCAGCTGTGCCGCTGGTTGCTGCTGAGCCTGGACCGGCTGGACGGCAATGAGCTGGCGATGACGCAGGAGCTCATCGCCAACATGCTGGGCGTGCGCCGCGAGGGCGTGACCGAAGGCGCGCTCAATCTGCAGCGCGCCGGCCTCATCCAATATGCGCGCGGCCACATCACCGTGCTCGATCGCGCGGGCCTGGAAGCCCGCACCTGCGAGTGCTACGCCGTGGTCAAGAAAGAGTACGACCGGCTGCTGCCCGCGCGCCTGGCCACCTGAGGCGCCCAAGCGCCGTTCAGTGTGTGCTGGCAGACTGTGAGCGCGTGGCAGCGCGTTCAGACTGGGTTATCCATCGTGCACCGGAGAGCCGTTTGGCCGCCGCCGAAAATCAACTCATCAACCTCTTGCCCCGCCGCGACCGGCTGCGCCTGCTCGCGTTGTGCGAGCCGGTGGATCTGGTACGCGACGAGGCCCTGAGCACGGTGGGCAGCGCCACCCGGTTCGCCTACTTCCCCACCGCCGGTGCCATCTCGCTGGTGGTGCCCATCGACCACCACGAGGCCATCGAGGTGGCCATGGTGGGCAGTGAAGGCATGCTGGGCGTGCAGCTGATGGTGGACGCCGCCAACGACGCCATGGCCGGCGTGGTGGCCATCCCCGGCAGCGCCTGGCGCATCGGCGCAGCGGACCTGCAGCGCGAGCTGGTCGCCAGCGCCCCGCTGCAGCGCAATCTGGCGCGCTACCTGCGCGTGCTGAGCAACCAGCTCGCTACCTCAGCGGGTTGCCTGCACTTTCACCAGATCGGCCCGCGCCTGGCACGCTGGCTGCTGATGACCCAGGACCGCGCGCACCACAACCAGTTTCATGTCACCCACGAGTTCCTGGCGCGCATGCTGGGCGTGCGCCGCGTGGGCATCACCGTGGCCGCCAGTGCCCTGCAGCGCGGCGGGCTGGTGGGCTACCACCGTGGCGAGGTGCAGATCCTCGACCGCGCGGGGCTGGAGGCCGAGTCCTGCAGCTGTTATGCCACGGACCAATTGAGCTACCGCGACGGCATGCGGCGTTGATGCGGCCGGCCCGCGTTGCAGCGCCACCATGGTCCGTTCGGCGGCGCACAGACCCGCCGCGCCCCCTGCCGTAACTTGGCGCTGCCGTGCATCGGCGGGAGCGGCACACCCCTCTCGAGATGAATGCATGGCGCCACCCTGTTATCGAGGACTCACCACCATGAAAAAGCTTTCAGCAGTCTGCCTGCTGGCCCTGGCTCCAGCCGTGTCCATGGCCAACATCATCCCCACCGGCACCACCATCACCGGCGCGCCCGGCGACTTCACCTGGACCTACAACCTGCAGCTCTCGTCTGACCAGGACATCATTGCCGGCACGGCCCCGTCCGCCAACCCGGTGGAGCATGCGCACGTTGCGGGCTTTCTGACCATCTTCGATTTCGTCGGCTACATCGGTGGCTCTTGTGCCGGCCCCGCCGGCTGGGCCTGCACGGCGCAGAACGTTGGCTTCACGCCCGACGACGTGAGCCCGCTCGACAACCTCTCGATCATCAACCTGACCTGGGCCTACATCGGTGGCCCCGGCCTGCCGAACCGCCTGAGCGGCGGCATTGCCGGCCTGGACCTGGGCCTGTTCTCGGCCCACACCAATTCGGAGCTGATCGGCCTGGTGAGCTACGCGGCGCGCGGTGTGAAGAACAACGGCGATTCGGAAGGCACCGTGGCCGACAACGTGGGCATCACCCGCGGGCCCTCGGCGGCTGCGCTGACCGTGCCCGAGCCGGCTTCGCTGGCGCTGGCCGGCATGGGCCTGCTCTTCATCGCACTCAAGCGGCGCGGCAACCAGGCCTGAGGCCTTGCCATGTGGGCCAGCGCACAGACGTGCGCGGGCCCTTTCCTGTACAAGCCGCACTTCACTTCACATCGAAAGCCTTCATGGCCAATGCCATTGCCGCCCACAAGCACCGCACCAAGCTGCACGTGCTGCGTGACCGCCTCCAGCGCGCGTTGCGCGACCAGAAACGCGGCCTGGCCGGCGCCGCAGAGCGCGTGGTGGCGCACAGCGCCAAGCGCGCCGCCTACCGCGCCGCGAACCCCTGACGGGCCTGCGCCGCGCGGTCAAGGCCGTGGCGGCAGCCAGGTGAGCAGGATCTGGAACAAGGCGTCCGGATGAAAGGGCTTGCCGAGGAAGCCGTCCATGCCGGCGGCCAGGCAGGCCGCCTGGTCCTCGGCGAAGGCATTGGCCGTCAAGGCGATGATGCGCGTGGCGGCCCCTGAGGGCAGGGCGCGGATGCGCCGCGTGGCTTCCAGCCCGTCCATCTGCGGCATCTGCACATCCATCAGGATCAGGTCGTAGGGCTGCGCGGCGGCCATGGCCATGGCCACGGCCTGCGCGCCGTCCTCGGCCGTGTCCACGTCCATCATCACGGCGTGCAGAAGCTCCAGCGTCACCTCGCGGTTGACGGGCTCGTCGTCCACCAGCAGGATGCGTGCGCCCTGAAAGCTGCTCTGCAGCCGGGCCTCCGCCGCGCCCTCGAGCAGGCGGCCAGCGGCCAGCGGCTGTGAGCCCCGCTGCAGGCGCGCGGTGAACCAGAAGGTGCTGCCCACGCCCGGCTCGCTGTGCGCGCCCGCCTCGCCATCCATCAGGCCCGCCAGCTGACGCACGATCACCAGGCCCAGGCCGGTGCCGCCGTGGGTGCGGGTGATGGAGTTGTCGGCTTGCTCGAAGGCGCTGAACAGCCTGGACAAGGCCTCGGGCGCGATGCCCACGCCGGTGTCCTGCACCTCGAAGCGCACCAGCACGCTGTCCTCGCGCTCGTCCTCGCAACGGGTGCGCAGGGTGATGCTGCCGCTGTCGGTGAACTTGATGGCATTGACCGCGTAGTTGAGCAAGGCCTGCTGCAGGCGGTTGGCGTCGCCCAGCAGTGCGCGCGGGATGCTCGTCGACTCCACCAGCAGCCGCAGCTGCTTGGCGGCGGCGCGCTCATAGAGCATGGACACAACGTTGGCCACGATGCGCCCCACGCTCACATTGCCCGATTCGAGCAGCAGCTTGCCGGCCTCGATCTTCGACAGATCGAGCACCGCATTGATGAGCTCCAGCAGGTGCTGGCCGCCGGACTCGAGGATGCTCAGCCAGCCAGATTGGCGCGGCGTGACGCCCGAGCGGCGGATCAGGAAAGCCATGCCCGTGATCGCCGCGAGCGGCGTGCGGATCTCGTGCGACATGTTGGCCAGGAAGGCACTCTTGGCCACGTTGGCGCTCTCGGCAGCGCGCGTGGCCGCGGCCAGCTCGCGCGTGCGGCTGTCCACCAGCTGCTCGAGGTGTTCGCGGTAGCGCTCCAGCTCCTTGGCGTCGCGCTGGCGCTGGCTGATGTCGACGGTGGTGGTCACGCAGTGGCTGGTGTTGCCGTCGGGCCGGCGAATCGGGGCCACGATGGCCGCCTCGCTGAAGCTGCTGCCGTCCTTGCGCCGGCTGAGAAACTCGCCGCGCCAGATGCGCCCCAGTGCCAGGGCCGCGCGCAGCTCGGTGTTGGTGTCCAGCGCGTCGGGCTCGACATGCAGCATGTGCAGGCGCTGGCCGATGAGCTCGCTGCGGGCATAGCCGGTACTGCGCAGCAGGGCCTCGTTGACGTACTCGATCTCGTCGTCCAGGCCCGAGATCACGATGCTGGTGGGGCTCTGTTCCACCACCAGCGAGAGCTTGCGCAGCTCGTCCTCGGCGCGACGCTGCTCGGTGATGTTGCGGATGTTGCACTGGATGACCCGCGTGCCCTCGCAGTCGTAGGCGTTGCTGACGAACTCGACATTGATCAGCGCGCCGGCCTTGGTGCGCAAGGGCAGGTCGGCATAACGCACATAACCGGTGTGCTGCAATTGCGAGAAGGTGGCATTGCTCCTGGCCACGTCGGCAAACGCGCCCACCTCCCAGAGCTTGCGGCCCAGCAGCTCGGCGTGCGAGTAGCCGAGCAGGTCGATCACGTAGGGGTTGGCATCCTCGATCTGCGCGGTGTCGGCATTGATCAGCAGGATGCCATCCTGCGCCGCCTCGAACAGCCGCCGATATCGGGCCTCGGACGCGCGCAGGGCCAGCTCGGCAGGTGCTTCAGTCGGGGGGCGATCGGGCATGGTGGTGCTGCAAGGCAACGGTCAAGGGCAAGGTCGAAGCATGGTGTCCTGCGGCTTCGCCGTCTGTGCGGTGGCGGTGCGCGCTCGCTGCGGGGCCTGTGTTCGACAGCGCACGGACAGGCGCGCCGCGCGCTGGCGAAATGGGGCTGTCGAGTGGAGCTCTGCCACAGCGCTCGCTCGCGGAGGGCTCGATGGACTTCAAGGACTACTACCAGGCACTCGGCGTGGAGCGCAACGCCACGCAGGACGTGATCAAGCGCGCCTACCGCAAGCTGGCGCGCAAGTACCACCCGGACGTGAGCAAGGAGCCCGACGCCGAGAACCGCTTCAAGGCCGTGGCCGAAGCGCACGAGGCCCTGATCGACCCCGAGCGCCGCGCCGCCTACGACGACCTTGCGCGCCGCCGCGAGCAGGCGCAGGCCCGCGGCCAGGCCTTCGATCCCGCCCCGGGCTGGCCCGGCGACTACGAGTTCAGCGGCCGGGGTGCCGAGGGCCGATCGGCCGGTGGCGATGACGCCGACTTCAGCGATTTCTTCGCCTCGCTGTTTGGCCGCGCGGGGCGGCAAGCCGGTGGGCGCGGAGCGGGTGCGCGGCCGACGGGCCACGGCCCGGGCGCTGACCACCATGCGCGCATCGACATCGCGTTCGAGGACACCTACCGCGGTGCCGACCACACGATCTCGCTGCGCCATGCTGTGCTCGACCCGCAAGGCCACGCCACCATGCAGCAGCGGCAGATCGAGGTGCACATCCCCAAGGGCGTGCGCCCCGGCCAGCACCTGCGCCTGGCCGGGCAGGGCGAGCCCGGCGAGGGCGGTGCCCCGGCGGGGGACCTGTACCTCGAGATCGCCTTCCGGCCGCATGCGCACTTTCGCATCGACGGGGCCGACCTGTGGTTCGATCTGCCGGTCTCGCCCTGGGAGGCCGCACTCGGCGCCAGCGTCAACGCGCCCACGCCCGAGGGCGAGGTGCAACTGAGCATCCCCGCCGGCTCGGTGGCGGGCCGCAAGCTGCGCCTGAAGGGCCGCGGCCTGCCCGGCAAGCAGCCCGGTGACCTGTATGCGGTGCTGCAGATCGCGCTGCCCAGCGCCGACAGCGATGCCGCCCGGGCCGCCTACACCGCCCTGGCGGCGGCCTTTCCGCAACACGATCCACGCCGCGCCCTGGAGGGCCGAACCCCATGAATGCCATGCCGATGAGCCGTGTGGTCTTCGATGCCGTCGTCGTCGAAGAGGACTGCAGCTTCACCTTCATCCAGCTCTGCCAGGCCTGCCACACCAGCGGCGCGCAGATGCGCTCGCTGGTGGACGAAGGCATCCTGCAGCCACAAGGCGAGGGGCCGGGCGATTGGCTGTTCGACGGGGAGGCGATGCGCACTGCGCGCATGGCGTTGCGGCTCACGCGCGAGTTGCAGTTCGGGCTCGAAGCGGCTGCGCTGGTGCTGGACCTGCTCGCACAAAACGAGGCCCTCCGGTCGCGTTTGCGGCGGGAGGGCAGGCTGTGACGAAGTGGCTCGGTCGGCGTTTGCGCCGACTCGCGGCCCTCAGACCTGCGACTTGAAGTAGTGGAACGAGCCGATGAAGGCGTGGCGCAGCTTCTCCATGTCGGCCACCATCTTGTGCCATGAGCTCTCGGCGGCGGCCGTCAGCTCGTCGAGCTTGGCCGTGGCCAGCCTGGATTGCTCGCGCACCTTGTCCATCTGCTCGGCATACTTTTCCTTTACCTCCTGCCTGGCCTCCTTGGCCTTGAGTTCCAGCGCTTGCAGCTCGAGGTTGAGTTCGTCGAGCTGGGCCTTCATCTTGGTGACATAGACGTCTTGCTTGGACATGGTGTGGCTCCGGGTGGTGGGCTGCGGGGTGCAGCCGCTGAATTTGATGAATGCCTCAACGGCGCAGCAGCACCCGGCGCAGCCAGTGCATGGCGCGGGCCGACGGGCTGGTCCAGATCACGTCGGGCAACGGCCTGGGCGGGTGCATTTCGAGCCGCTGGTGACGGATGGTCTGCGCGGCAGGCAAGCGCTGCAGGTTGGATCGATCGTTGTAGAGCATGCTGGTTCCTCCTGGTTTCAAGGCCGATCTCGGTTGCGCTCGCCACTCTTCGGGCCGTTGCCGCGCTCGCCGCCCTTGTCGTTGCCTGTGTCATGGCCGCGATTGCTGCCGCGCTCACTGCCTTGGTTGCCGCGATCGTTGCCACGCCTGTCCTGCTCTTGCCGAGGTGGCGCGGGCGGCGGGCGGGCTGCTTCGGCCGGGCGGGTGGCCTGCGGCAGCGGGCGCGTCGCCTCGGGGCGAGGCACCGGCCGGGCGCGTTCGTGCTCGGCGCGGATGGCCTCCTGGCGCTGCGGCTGGTCGGGGTAGCGCGATCCGTTGTAGGCGCGCTGGTAGGTGGGCAGGGGGGCGGCGCGTGGCACGTCGCGGCGGTTCCATTGGTCCCAGCCGGGGCGGCTTTGCGCCCAGCTCGGGCCCCAATGCTCGCCCCAGCGGGGCGGCGCATCGGCTCGCCAGGGGCGGAAGTAGGTCGGCGGCTGGCGGTAGTAGCGCACCGGCACGCGCAACAGGTACAGCGGCACCTCGTCGCGTGCCACGCGGCCCCAGGGGCCGTTGTACCAGCGGCTCTCGTACCAGACGTCGTCGGTGTAGACCCAGTACAGGCCCTCGTAGAAGAAGTAGTTGGCCCGCTCCTGCGGCGCGTAGTAGACCGGGTAGCCGGGCACCCGCACCAGGCTCGGGTAGTTGCTCAGGTGGATGCCGATGCCGGCGCCCTGGATGTTGAAGTCCACGCTCACCTGGGCTTGCGCGGGCAGCGCTGGCAGCAGCGCGATGCACAGCGCGCAGCCGAGTTGTCGCAGCGCCTTGAAGGGGCCGATGGAAGTGCTTGCAGTGATGACGTTCATGGCCGCAGCCTGCGCCTGCGGTGCCGCATTCGTCTGTGCGCTGGCGCTCACGGGCTCGTCCCGAGTTTGGCCGAGATCATGGGGGCCGGGCGCTGAAGCTTGCAAACTGTCCGCGAGCGCACAGACGTTGAGCGGCGTTGCCCCTACAAGGCATCACGCTCTTGAAAGCCCGTGTTGAAGACCCTGCTCGAATCCCGTATCGGCCCCAACGGCTCGCCTGAGCATGCCGCTGCAGGGCTCACGTCCGCCGAAGCCGCCCGCCGCCTCGCGGCCGACGGGCCCAATCTGCTGCCGGGCGGCCAGCCCAAGTCCGCGGCCGCCATCGTGCTGGGCGTGCTCACCGAGCCCATGTTCCTGATGCTGCTGGCCGCCGGTGGCGTGTACCTGGCGCTGGGGGATCGCGCCGAGGCGCTGTTCCTGCTGGGCTTCGTGTTCGTGGTGATCGGCATCACGCTGGTGCAGGAGCGCCGCACGCAGCGGGCGCTGGAATCGCTGCGCGACCTGTCCGCCCCACGCGCCCTGGTGCTGCGCGACGGGCAAAGCCTGCGCATCGCCGGCGCCGACGTGGTGCGCGGCGATGTGCTCAGCCTGCACGAAGGCGACCGCGTGCCGGCCGACGCGCAATTGCTCAGCGGCCACCTGGCGGTGAACGAATCGCTGCTCACCGGTGAAGCCGTGCCGGTGACGAAGCGGCCGGCGCCCGTGCTCGCGGCCGGTGATGGCTCCAGCGGCGCGCCAGGCGGCGATGGCACGGCCTGGCTGTTTGCCAGCACCGTGGTCACCGGCGGTGTGGGCCTGGCCCTCGTGCACGCCACGGGCGCGGCCACGTCCGTCGGCCGCATCGGCGCCGCCTTGAACGCCACCACCGAGCCACCCTCGGCCTTGCAGACCGGCTCGCGCCAGCTGGTGCGCCGCCTCGGTGCGGCCGCCCTGGTGCTGGCCAGTGCGCTGGTGCTGCTGGGCTGGTGGTGGGACGGTCGCAGCCTGCTCGACAGCCTGCTGGCCGGCATCGCGCTGGCCATGGCCATCCTGCCCGAGGAGATCCCGGTGATCCTCACCGTGTTCCTGGCGCTGGGCGCCTGGCGCATGTCGCAGCAGAAGGTGCTCACGCGGCGCGTGTCGGCCGTGGAGGCCCTGGGCGCCATCACCGTGCTGGCGGTGGACAAGACCGGCACGCTCACCGTCAACCGCATGGCCGTGGCGCAATTGGACGCGCCGAATGCAAGTTATGTGGTTGCGCCTGACCAGACCGTGGCGCCAGGCACCGAGCCCGTGGCCGAGTTTGCTGCGCTGGCCACGCCCGTGCAGGCCTTCGACCCGATGGACCAGGCCATCCGCCGCTTCGGCGAGCAGGCCCTGGCCGCCAGCGGGCGCTGGCACGCCCAGGCCGTGCCGGTGCACGCTTACCCGCTCTCGGCCGAGCTGTTGGCGGTGACGCAGGTGTACCGCGCCAGCGATCTTGGCCAGGCCACCGGCGGCCATGTGCTGGCTGCAAAGGGCGCCCCCGAGGCGGTGGCCGACCTGTGCCGGGTGAGCGCCGAGCAGCGCAGCGCCTTGCGCGCCCAGGTCGAGGCCATGGCCGAGCGCGGCCTGCGCGTGCTGGGTGTGGCGCAGGGCCGCTGGGCAGCGCCCGAAGGCGGCTCCACGTCGAGCCCGGCCTGGCCCGCCAGCCAGCGCGATCTGCCCTTGCAGTTTGTCGGCCTCATCGGGCTGGCCGACCCGCCACGCGAGGACGTGCCCGCCGCCATCGCGCAATGCCAGCAGGCCGGCGTGCGCCTGATCATGATGACCGGCGACCACCCGGCCACCGCCCGCGCCATCGCGCGCCAGGTGGGCCTGAGCGAACGCCCGGCGGTGATTACCGGCCCCGAGCTCGACGCGCTGGACGACGCAGCCCTGCTCGCCCGCCTGCGTCACACCGACCTGTGCGCACGCCTGCAGCCCGTGCACAAGCTGCGCCTGGTGCAGGTGCTGCGCGGCGGTGGCGAGGTGGTGGCGATGACCGGCGACGGCGTGAACGACGCGCCCGCATTGAAGGCCGCCGACGTGGGCATCGCCATGGGCGAGCGCGGTACCGACGTGGCCCGCGAGGCCGCCGCCCTGGTGCTGCTGGACGACAGCTTCGCCAGCATCGTGGCCGCCATCCGGCAGGGCCGGCGCATCTACGACAACATCGGCAAGGCCACGCGCTTCACCTTCGCGGTGCACCTGCCCATCATCGCGCTGGCCCTGGTGCCGGCGCTGCTGCACTGGCCGGTGCTGCTGCTTCCGGTGCACATCGTGCTGCTCGAGCTGCTGATCGACCCTGCCTGCTCGGTGGTGTTCGAGGCCGAGCCCGAGGCCGCCAATCTGATGAGCCGCCCGCCGCGCGCGCCCGGCGACACACCCTTCTCGCGCCACAACCTGCTGCAAGGCGCACTGCAGGGCGGCGGCCTCGGCGCCATCCTGCTGCTCGGCGCCGAGCTGCTGCGGCGCAGCGGTGCCGACGCAGCGCTGGGCCGCACCGCCGTCTTCACGGCCCTGGTGCTGGGCGTGCTGATGCTGATCCTGGCCAACCGTGGACGCGCATCTTCAGCGTTGGGATTCACGGGCCCGCGCAACCCCTGGCTGCTGCGCATGGCGGCGGTGGTGGTCGGCGTGCTGGTGCTGGTGATCGGCGTGCCCGCGCTGCGCGCTCTGATGGGCCTGGCCTGGCCCGATGCCACCGTGATGATGGCCGCGGCGGCCATGAGCTTGGCGGGTGCGGCCTGGCTCGCCGGCCTGCACACCTGGGGACGGGCGCGCAACCGCGCCGCGCCGGCCACATGAGCGGGCCACTGCAGCGCTGGGGCCTCGCGCTGCTGGCGGCGCTGGCCTGCGCCCTGCCGCTGGCCGCGGCCGAGAAGCCAGGGAAGCCAGCGAAGCCAGTGAAGCCGAAGACGGTGTGCACCATCACCGTCAACTCGCCCGACGAGAAGGAGGCCTTCCGCCGCTACCTGCCGCCGGCCCGATACCGCTTCATCGAGCTCGTGGAGCGCAACCGGTCCGACTGGCTGGCCTCGGCCTGCCAGGCCGGTGTGGTGTGCGACGTGCTCATCATCTCGGGCCACTACGACGGCGGCAACGAGTTCTTCTCCGATTCATTGGAGACCAGCGAGCACCTGCCCGTGGACGAGATGGAGCGCGTCTCGTGCAGCGACACCTGCCCGGGCCTGTTCTCGCAGCTCAAGGAGGTGCACCTCTTCGGCTGCAACACCCTCAACCCCGAGCCGCACAGCAGCGCCTCGGCGGAGATCGTGCGCAGCCTCGTGCGCGAGGGCCACTCGCTGAAGGCGGCTGTGCAGCACCTGCGGGCGCTGAACGCCGGCCATGGTGAGAGCAGCCGCGACCGCATGCGCCAGGTGTTCAAGGACGTGCCGGTGATCTACGGCTTTTCGTCGGTGGCGCCGCTGGGGCCGATTGCGGCGTCCAATCTGAACGCCTACTTTCGCGCGGGTGGCGCGGCCGAGATTGGCCAGGGCCGCACCAGCCGCCGCCTGCTCGGCCAGTTCGCGCCCTTCGCAATGACCGCCGCGCAGGGCATGACCGACCAGGACCCGCACGCCGCCGTGCGCCACGACGTGTGCCAGTTCGCCGACGAGCGCCTGTCCGACACCACCCGGCTCGAGTTCGTGCACCAGCTGCTGCAGCGCGAGATGGCGCAGGCCCGCGTGCACCTCGACCGCATCCAGCGCTTTGCGCGATCGCTCGACGACCCGGCCCGGCAGACCCCCGAGGTGGCCCAGGCGCGAGCGCTGATCGCCGCCGACACCGACACGCGCGAGCGCTTCCTGGCATTTGCGCGCGATGCCGACCTGCCGGCCGTGCGCGCGCGCATGCTCAAGCTGGCGGGCGATCTGGGTTGGCTGTCGACCGAGGAGCGCTGGGGCGAGCTGGCGCGCATGCTGGGCGAACTGCAGTCCCGCGCTTCACTCGGCCTGACCGAGGTGGATCTGGCCTGCACCCTGAACCAGGCGCACGAGCTGGACGGCGCCTTCACCGCCAGCGCGGCGCCCGGCCGACCGGTCGACGACGTGGCCCATGCCGCCGTGCGCGCCTGCCTGGGCAGCGAGGACGCACGCGCGCGCACTCTCGAAGGACTGGTCAGCCCGCGCGAGTCCGATGTGGAGATCGCGCGCGCCTACCTGCGCCACCGCCCCATCACTGATGCCGCCGAGCTGCGCGGCCTGGCCGAGGCCGTGGCCCGCATGCCGCCATCCGACGCGCAGGTGCGCGCGCTCGAGGCGCTGGGCCGGCACTACGTGGCCGACCGCCAAATCCTCGACGGCCTGGTGCGCCTGTATTCGCAGACCCCGTCGTGGCCTGTGCAGGCCGCGATCGCCGGCATCCTGATCCGCGCCGACCAGCGCTCGATCGCCAGCCCGCAACTCGTACGCACACTTTTGAAAGACCGCCGGCCGTCCCCGCCCGGCGACAACATGGTCGATGCACTGATCCGCAGGCTGCGTTCGTCCTGATCCTGCAAGCGGCGGCGGGGCGCCAGAGCGGCACGCGCGAACACTTACATGTTCGCCGCGTGCCGCCGCTGCATGTGAAACACTCGGTGCACCGATGCGCCCACCCGCCCTGCGCCAGTTGCTCCCCCGCACCTTGGCCGCTGCCCTGGCCAGCCTGGCTGCCGTATGGGTGGCTGTGTTGGCCGCAGCATGGCCCGGCGATGCACGCGCCGCCCCCCAGACGGTGTGCACCGTCACCATCAATTCCGCCGACGAGAAGGCCGCCTTCCAGCGCCACCTGCCGGCGGGCGACTACCGCTTTGTCGAGCTGGTGCAGCATGGCCGGCCGGACTGGCTGGCGGCGGCGCGCCGCAGCGGCGTTCGTTGCGATGTGCTGATCATCTCGGGCCACTTCGACGACGGCACCGAGTTCTACACCGACCGCTTCGACGACCGCGAGTTCCTCACCATGCACGAGCTGCAGCAGGCCTCGTGCAGCCCGGCGGCCGGCCCGGGCCTGCTCTCGCAGCTGAAGGAGGTCTACCTGTTCGGCTGCAACACGCTCAAATCCGAGCCGCGCCATGCCGCCACGGCCGAGGTGCTGCGCAGCCTCGTGCGCGCGGGCCGCACGCCGGCCGAGGCCGAGCGCACGGCCGCGCTGCTGAGCGAGCGTTATGGGCAGAGCAATCGCGATCGCCTGCGCCATGTGTTCAGCGGTGTGCCGGTGCTGTATGGCTTCTCCTCCAAGGCGCCGCTCGGTCGCACGGCCGGGCCGCTGCTGGAGCGCTACTTCCAGACCGCTCCGGCCGGCGAGGTGGGCAGTGGCCGCCCCAGTGCCGCGCTGCTGAAACTCTTCGGGCCGAGCTCGATGGTGGCGGTGGCGGGCCTCAGCGAGTCCGATCCGCACGCCGGCTTTCGGCGCGACCTGTGCAGCCTGGCGGACGACCGGCCCGCAGACGCCAGCAAGCTCGCCCAGCTGCACGCCCTGCTTCAGCGCGACGTGGTTGAAACGCGCATGTTTCTCGACCACCTCGAGCACTACGTGGCCACGCTCGGCCCGGCCCAGCGCCAGGTGCCGGCGGTGGCCGCAGGCCTCGCCGCCATAGCAGCCGACCAGCCCGCGCGCGAGCGCTACCTGGCTTTCGCGCGCGATGCCGACGACGCGGCCGTGCAGGCCCGCATGATGGCCCTGGCGCGCAGCCTGGGCTGGCTCACGCCCGCGCAGGCGCAGGCCGAGTATGTGCACCTGCTTGCCGACCGCATGGCGCGCGGCAGCCTGGGCAAGAACGAGGTCGATCTGGTCTGTGCCAGCCCGCAGGCCGAGCCGGCGCTGGCGCGCCAGCTGCTGGCCAGCGGCGCGGCGCGGCCCGACAACGTGGCCCACTCGGCCGTGCTGGCCTGCCTGGGCGACGCGCCGGCCCACGAGCGCAGCGTGCGCGCGCTCACCAGCGCCAACGAGGCCGATGTGGCCATCGCGCAGGCCTACCTGCGCCAGCGCCCGCTGGCCGACGTGGCTGAGCTGCGCAGCGTGGCTTCGGGCATCGGCCGCATGACAGCCGCCAGCGCGCAGCTGCGCGCACTGGAGACCCTGGCCCGGCAGCGCCTGGCCGATCCGCAAAGCCTGCAGGCCATCGCCGGCCTGTTTGCGCAGGCCCGCTCGCTCGAGGCGCAGCGCGCCATCGCCGGCATCCTGATCCGCGCCGACATGCAGCTGCTGGCGCGCGCCGACCTGGCCCGCACGCTGCGCCAGCACCGGCTCAAGTCGCCCGACGGCAGCGACCTGATCGACGTGCTGATCCGCATGTTGCAGTCCGCGTAGCCTGGCTCCGGATGGTGCCGGCGGGCCGACCTGCGCGCAAAGTGCGCTAGCGCACGGACTGAGCGCAGTCCCTGGCCTAAATTGGCAGATGAGGGCTTGCATGGCCTCGTCGTCGCAGGGCGTGTTTGCCTTGCGGTCCGGGCTGACTGGCGCAGGCTCGCTGCGTTCCGAGGTACCGACATGATGGCGCGAACCCATGCGCTTGCTTGAGGCCCTGCTGCTGGGCGCGATCCTGCTCAGCCTGATGGTCTTGTCTGCCCCCCGTCTGCGGGATGGGCCTTGGCTGCGTCTTGCGACCGGCATCGCCTTGCTGATCGCCGTGGCACAAGCCTGGCTGGAAGGCCCGCGCTGGCAGGTGGTGCCGGCCGACGTGCTCGCGGCGGTGCTCTTTGCCCTGGCCCTGCGCAGGTCGGCGGCCACGATGCGCCCGCGTCGCACTGCGGACACCCCTCGCAGCGCGCCCCGATCGCCTTCAACACCCTCATAGAATCGCTGCACCGAGGCCAAGCATCCGATGTCATGAAAGCACCCCTGCGCCTTGCGCTGCGCCACTGGCTCATCGGCCTGCAGGCGAGCGCATGCGCTGCCGCCGCGCTGGCCGCACCCCCTGCTGCCAACTACGAGCAGCGAGAGGCCGATTGGCGCAATGGGGCCATCGTCTACCAGGTGCTGGTGGACCGCTTCGTGCCTTCGGCCAGGCTCGATGCCAAGCGCCAGCTCTACCCGGCGCCCAAGGTGCTGCGCGACTGGGCCGAGCCCGCCAAGCCCGGGGTGTACCTGAGGGATGCCAAGCTCAACAGCCAGGAGCTGGACTTCTGGGGCGGCGATCTGCAAAGCCTGTCCACGCGGCTGGACTACATCCGCCAACTCGGCGCGGACGTGCTCTACCTCAACCCCATCCACCTGGCCTACACCAACCACAAGTACGACGCCTTCGACTTCAAGGCCATATCGCCCGAGTACGGCACCCAGGCTGAGTTCAAGCAACTGGCCGCCGATGTGCATGCCCGCGGCATGAAGCTGGTGCTCGATGGCGTGTTCAACCACATGGGGCGCAACTCGCCCAGGTTTCAGGATGCGATCAATAACCCTCAAAGCAAGTGGCGTGACTGGTTCGTCATCGGCCCGCAGTACGAGGGCGGTGCGCGGGTGTGGACGGGCTACCAGAACCTGCCCGAGCTGAACCTCGAGAACCCCGCGGTGCGCGGCCACCTGTATGGCGCGCCCGACTCGGTGGTGCGCAGCCTGCTGCGCGATGGCGCCGACGGCTGGCGGCTGGACACGGCCTACGAGCTCGGCCTGCCCTTCATGCGCGAGCTCACCGCTGCCGCACACCAACAGAAGCCCGGCTCGCTGGTGGTGGGCGAGATCGTCAACTACCCTGGCGAGTGGCTGCAGTCGATGGACGCGGTGATGAACTTTGCGCTGCGCCAGATCGTGCTGGGCATGGCGCAGGGCGAATTCTCGGCCGCCCGCGGCGCGCGCATGACCGAGCGCCTGGTCCGCGACGCCGGCATCGAGCCCATGCTCAAGTCATGGATGGTGATCGACAACCACGACATCCCCCGCATCACCCACCAGTTGCCTGATCAGGCACTGCGCCGCTGGGTGCAGACCCTGCAGTTCACGCTGCCCGGCGCGCCCAACATCTACTACGGCGCCGAGCTCGGCATGACCGGCGGCGGCGACCCCGAGAACCGCAGCCCCATGCGCTGGGACCTGCTCAAGGACGACAACCCCGAGCTGGTCTGGACGCGCCAGCTCATCGCCCTGCGCAAGGCGAACCGCGCGCTGCGCGTGGGCGACTTCCGGCTCATCGACGCGGAACAGTTGTTCGCCTTCGAGCGCCACACCGACCGCGCACTGGACACCTTGCTGGTGCTGGCCAACCCCAGCCATCGCGAGGTGATCGAGCGCGTGATGGTGGCCAACGCGATGCTGATGGACGACACGCCCCTGGTCGATGCATTCAACCCGACGGCCAAGCCCGTGGCGGTGGTTGGCTCGGGCTTCGTGAGCGTGGTGGTGCCGCCGCACACGGCACTGGTGCTCAAGCCGCAAGAGCGGGCCCTGGGCGGCTACAGCCGCTACAAGCGCGTGAAGTGATGGCGCTGCCGGACGGCGTGCCGGCAGGCCCCAGCGTTCGCTGGCGCACAGACTTGGCGGAGGCCCGCACCTAGGCTTCGATGCATGGGCCCACGGGGTCTCACTGCATCACGCCATGACCGAAGCCACCTCTGCCAGCCCTTCACCACCAACCACCAGTGCACGCATCTATGGCTGGCCGTCCGGCGCGCGCTTGCAGCGCCTGCCCACCGAGGCCGCCACGCTCAGCCTGACGCAGCTGGCGCGGCACTGCGGCATCGACGAGTCCGACCTGCTCGATCTGGTGGACCACGGCGTGCTGCGCCCAGCCGACAGCGAGCAGCAACCCTGGCACTTTAGCGCCGACTGCATCGGCAATCTGCGCCGGGCCCAGCGCCTGCGCCAGGACCTGGCCCTCGATGACCACGGCTTCGCGCTGATGCTGATGTGCCTGGACCGCATCTGCGGCCTCGAAGCCGGCCTGCACCGCCTGCGCTCGGAGTTGCGCCACCTTGGCAGCCTCGACTGAAGGCGCTGCCATGCTGGTGCAGCGTGCGACGGCAGAGTGGGCGCTTGCGGGACACTGGACCCTGCGCCACCTCGGGCGCCTGCCCTTGCAATTGCCTGGGCAGGACTGCGCCACCGGGCCCGTGGTGCTGGACGGCAGCGAGCTGGCGGCGCTGGACAGCGCCGGTGCCTGGCTGCTGCAAGGCTGGTTGCGCCGCCACGGCGCTACGGCCGATCTGCGCCACTGGCCGCCACGCTGCCAGGCCTTGATGCAGGCCGTGTCTGGCCGCGCCGAAAAGGTGCTGGCGCCCGCGCCCAAGTCTTCGCCGCTGCAGGCCATCGGCCGCGCGGCGATCGCGGCCTGGCAGCAGGCGCTGGCGATGCTGGCCTTTCTGGGCGAGGTGGCCGTCACCGCCAGCCGCGCCATCGCGCAGCCCCGGCGCATCCGCTGGCGTGCGATGTGGCGCCAGGTGCAGATCGGTGGCTTCGATGCGCTGCCCATCATCGGGCTCACCTCGTTCCTGCTCGGCGTGGTGGTGGCCTACCAGGGCGCCGACCAATTGCGGCACTACGGCGCCAACATCTTCGTCGTCGATCTGGTGGGCTACGCGATGCTGCGCGAGTTTGCGCCGCTGATCAGCGCCATCATCATCGCCGGGCGCTCGGGCTCGGCCTACTCGGCGCAGATCGGCACCATGGTGGTCACCGAGGAGATCGACGCCATGCGCACCATCGCCATCGATCCGATCGAGGTGCTGGTGCTGCCCAAGCTGATGGCGCTGGCGCTGGTGCTGCCCCTGCTCACGGTATTTGCCGACGTGTGCGGCGTGTTTGGCGGCATGGTGATGGCGCGCTCGCAGCTCGACATCGGCTACCACGAGTTCCTCGAGCGCTTCGGCCGCGAGATGCAGGGCGCCACGCTGCTGGTGGGCGTGGGCAAATCGCTGGTCTTCGCGATCGTCATCGCCGTGATCGGCTGCTTCCAGGGCTTTCGCACGCGCGGCAGCGCCGACAGCGTGGGCCAGCAGACCACGCGCAGCGTGGTGCAGTCGATCTTTCTGGTGATCGTGGCCGACGGGGCCTTCTCGGTGGCCTTCAATGTGCTCGGCGTCTAGGGCTGCGAGCCCATCCAGCTTGATGTCCACCGAGGCCCCCGAGCATGATCCCAGCACTGCCGACACCGCACCCGCCGTGATCGAGATGCAGGGCGTTTGCACGCGTTTCGGCAGCCACACGGTGCACAGCGATCTGAACCTGCGCGTGCGACGAGGCGAGATCCTGGCCATCGCCGGCGGCAGCGGCTCGGGCAAATCGGTGCTGCTGCGCGAGATGATCCTGCTGCAGAAGCCAACGTCTGGCGTGATCCAGGTGTTTGGCGACGACATTGCACAGCTCGACGAAGCCCAGGCCCTGCGCCTGCGCCAGCGCTGGGGCGTGATGTTCCAGAAGGGCGGGCTGTTCAGCGCGCTCAGCGTGCGCGAGAACGTGGGGCTGCCACTGCGCGAGCACAGCGATCTGGACGATGCCCTGATCGACCAGATCGCTGACTGGAAACTCTCGCTCACTGGCCTGCCCGCCGAGGCCGCGCTGAAGATGCCCGACGAGCTGAGCGGCGGCATGCTCAAGCGCGCCTCGCTGGCGCGAGCCATCGCGCTCGACCCCGAGCTGCTGTTTCTGGACGAGCCCACCTCGGGCCTCGACCCGGCCAGCGCGGCGGGCGTGGACGCGCTGATCCTGCAGACCCATGCGCTCTACGGGCTGACCATCGTGATGATCACCCACGATCTGGACCTGCTCTGGCAGGTGGCCGATCGCGTGGCGGTGCTGGGCGAGGGCAGGGTGCTGGCCATCGACAGCATGGCCGCGCTGGCCCAGGTGCAGCACCCCATCGTGCAGGCCTATTTCGTGGATGCGCGCCAGGCCAAGGCCGGGCAGGTGGCGCCGGCCGCGCCCTTGGCTGCGGCCACGGCCACACCAGCGGAGCCGCCATGGAAGACAAGCTGAACTACACGGCCGTGGGCGCCTTCGTGCTCGTGCTCGGCGCGGCCCTGGTGGCCGGCGTGCTGTGGCTGGCCGCCGGCATCCACGGCAAGCAGCACTACCTGCCCTACCAATCGATCGTCACTGAATCGGTGTCCGGCCTGAGCCTGGACGCGCCGGTCAAGTACCTGGGCGTGGACGTGGGCAAGGTCAGCGCCATCACCATCGATCCGTCCAACTCGCGCCAGGTGCTGCTGCGCCTGCAGATCGAGCAGGGCACACCCGTCAAGCAGGACACCGAGGCCGTACTCAAGACCCAGGGCCTCACCGGCATCGCCTACGTGGAGCTGAGCGGCGGCAGCCTGGGCTCGCCGCCGCTGCTCGCGCGCACCGAGGGCGAGGTGCCGCTGATCCGCAGCAAGCCCTCGCTCAATGCGCGGCTGGAGAACGTGCTCACCAATGTGCTCGCCAACCTCGACCGCACCTCGGCCAACATCAATGCCGTGTTCGATGCCGACAACCGCGCCGCGCTCAAGCAGACGCTGGCCGACACCGCCGCCGTGGTGCATGCCATCGCGGCGCAACAGAAAGCGCTGGGCCAGGGCATCGCCGATGCCGCCACCACCGCGCGCCACACCGCGCAGGCCAGCCAGCAACTCGCCAACGCCATCACCCGCATCGCCAGCAGCGCCCAGGCCGTGGAGCGCATGGCCGACACGGCCGCGCAGGCCAGCGAGCACGCGGGCCGCAGTGTGGACGAAGCCGCCAGCGGCGTGCGCCAGCTCAGCCGCGAGACCCTGCCCGAGCTGCAGCGCGCGGTGGCCGAGCTGGTGCCGCTGGCCGCCTCGCTGCGCCACCTGGCCGAGCAGACCGAACGCAGCCCCAGCAGCCTCTTGCTCGGACGCCCCACGCGGCCACCGGGCCCCGGAGAACAGGCCACACCATGATCCCCCATCCGAACCGTGCGCGTCGCAAGCTGGTTGGCTTCACGCTGTGCAGCCTGCCCGCCCTGGCACCGGCCTGGCTGGGCGGCTGCAGCGCGTCCCTGCTGCCCAAGGCGCCGCCCATGCCGAGCCTGCATGCGCTGAGTTGGGACGATGCCGATGCACCGCCCGCCCGCGCGCCGGCCGCAGGCGCACGCGTGCTGGCCGTGCTGGCGCCGCGTGCGGCGGCCGGCTTCGACGGCGCCAACATGGTCTACCTGCGCCGCCCGCACGAGGTGGAGGCCTTTGCGCAGAACGCCTGGGTGGACACGCCCTCGCGCATGCTCACCCCCCTGCTGGTACGGGCCCTGCAGCGCAGCTCTGCCTTTCGCGCGGTGTTGAGCGCGCCTGGCGCCGCGCAGGCCGAGCTGGCCCTGGACACCGAGATCATCCGCCTGCAACAGGACTTTGGCACCGTACCCAGCCAGGTGCGCTTCACGCTGCGCGCGGTGCTGATCGACAGCACCACGCGGCGCGTGCTGGCCTGGCGCGAATTTGATCAACGCGTGGCCGCGCGCAGCGAGGACCCGCGCGGTGGCGTGGCCGCCGCCAACCAGGCCGCCCGGTTGGTGCTGGACGATCTGGTGGCGTTCTGTGACGCGTCGTTAACAGGTTAGCTGCAGACGCGCCATCCCGCCCGGTTCACGGCCGGCTCAGGCCGCCTGCCAGGTGTTCACCTCGGCCACATTGGTGGACAGCACCGTGCCCGCCTGGGCCGCGTCGGCGGCGTCGCCATGCACCATCAGCACGTACTTGTCGACCTTCAGCGCGGTCTCGTACTTCATCACCTGATCGCTCGGCACGCCGATGCGGGTGAGCGCCGCGCCGATGGCCGAGATGCCGCCCACCAGCACCGCGCCCTCCAGCGCCGCCACCAGCGCGGCCACCACCGGGCCGGCCATGGCCACCAGGCCCACGCCGGGGATGAAGAACACGGCCGGCGCCATCAGCAGGCCCCAGATGCCGCCCCAGAAGGCGCCCGTGCCGCCCCAGGCGCGCACCTTGTCGCCCAGCGTGTAGAAGCCCAGCGGGTGCTCCTCGGTGTGGTAGCCCTTGCCCACCAGCGAGAGCTTCTTCACGTCGAAGCCCGAGCGGCTGAGGGCCTGGATCGCTGCCTCGGCCTCCTGGTGCGTGTTGTACACATACACCGGGGGCACGGCGCTGCGCGTGGCATCGGCCGCGGTGCTGCCGGCCGTGTCGGCTGCAGCACCGGGTGTGGCCTTCACGCGCGGCAGGAACAGAGCACCCATGGTGCGCGAGGGCTGGGTGTCGGCCTCGGGGTCGACGCCGGTGTTGGTCTGCGCCATCGAGGCGCTGTTGGCCGCCGTGGCGGCGGCAGCGGCCACCCAGTAGCCGGTGCGCCCGTGCACGTCGTGCAGGTGTTGCTCGTCTTCGCGCATCAGCGGTGCATCTTCGGAGTAGAGCGGGCTGCGCTTCACCTGGTCGCGCGTCATGGTCACGAACACCGATTTGGTGGCCCAATCGATGCGATCGATCCACTGCGTGCCCACCAGCACCTTCTGGCCGCCGGGCCACCAGTTGCGCGTGTCCACCACCAGGTAGCGCACGGCCCAGGTGAGGTCGTCGAAGATGAAGTCCTCCACATGCCCGATGCTGTCGTCGGTGGCCTGGATGTCGTAGCCGATCACGCGGGTGCTGTCGCGCAGGTGCAGGTCGCCGGCGCGCACATCGCGCTCGTGCAGGGCCTTGTCCACCTCGGTCTGCACGTCGCGCTGCAGGCCCGAGGGCGCCACCGGCTCGTTGCCCATGCCCCACAGGCCGCCACCCTCCCAGTAGGTGGGGTAGGCGTAGTAGCCGAGCAGGGCGCGCTCGTGCTGGCGCGAGACGGGCTGGTGGGTGTCGATGTCGGGGCTGTTGCGCACCTGCTCGATGCTGAGCTTGACGGTGATGTTCTCATCGTGGCCCACGGGCTGCTGCACTGCGTAGGGCGAGAGCAGCACCTGGCGGCCGGCCGTCCACTCGCCGGTGTCGACCACCAGGTAGCGGATGGCCCAGGCCTGGTCATCAAAGTAAGCGGCCTTGACCGTGCCGATGGGGCCGTCGCTGGCCGAGACGGTGGATTGGGTGAGGTGGCTCACGGTGTTCAGCATGGCAAGGCTCCTGGCAGCGGGGCTGCAGTGTGGAAGGTATCGGCACGAGGGCCGGCCGCGGTGGCTTCACCGCATCATGGAAAGCGACGGCACGCCGGTCTGTGCGCCGTCGCACACGGGCCGCTCAAGGCTTCTTGTCTTCGGGCTTCTTGTCGTCAGGCAATTGCGCCGGCGCTGGCTGCGCCACGGGCGCTGGCTGTGCCGCCGGCGCGGGCGTGCCCACCGAGCGCGTCACCAGCTCGCGATAGAGACCCCCGGCCTCCACGCTGCCGCTGGTGGTGCCCTGGCCCTGGATGCGGGCGACGCAGTCCGTCCGGTCGTCGCCCACCAGGCGATCGCAGCGCACCAGCGCATTGCGCTGGTACTGCGCGGGGTCCTTGTCGAGCGCGGCCTGGCGCGAGCGGGTGAGCTTGGCCTCGGCCGCGCTGATGCAGCCCACGCCACCGCTGGGCGTGCGGCCCTGCATGCAGGGTTCGGCGGCGGGGCGGCTGGCGGCGGATGATGGCGGCGCGGCTGTGGCGCCCAGCGAGGCCAGCAGGGTGATGCAGGCCAGCAGGGTGCTGGGTCCAAGGGGGGTGTGGCGATTGCGCATGCGTGGCTCCTCGGCCGGGGATGGCCTGGCCCAGGATGCGTGCTGCGGGTGGGGCTGTCTGTTCGCCGGCAAACACGTGGGACGGGTTGGATGCAGCTTGCAGCTCCTGCAACGGTCGGTGCGGACGCGTTGGGCCGGGTTGCGATGTGCGTTGGCGTCTCCGGGCCGAGGGCATCGGGTGACCGGATGCCGCAGGTAGAGGAGGAGCCCTCAGCCCAGGCGGGCTGAGGGCGGGGGACACGGAGGCAGCCGGTCACCCGGTGGCCTCGGCCTCGCGCAGCTGCATCAAAGCGGATCACCCCATCGGCGCGGCGGGCCCTGCCGCCGCACCCCGACCTCTCGACAAGTTCGTCAACAGGCTCAACTGCTCCTGCTGCACAGCCAGCAAAGCCTGCCACTGCGATTCGCGCAGCTGGTCGAGCTTGTCGTGCAGCAGCATGATCTCGAGCTCGGCCTTCAGGTTCACCTCGTAGTCGTGCTCGGCGGTGATGCGGTCCTTCTGGGCCTGGCGGTTCTGTGACATCAGGATCACCGGCGCCTGGATCGCCGCCAGCATCGACAAGAACAGGTTGAGCAGGATGAAGGGGTAGGGGTCGAAGGTGTGCCCCTGGCGCGCCAGCAGCACCGCGTTGATGCCCACCCAGCCCACCATCACGGCGGCGAACAGGCCGACGAAGGTCCACGAGCCACCGAACGAGGCCACCGCGTCGGCGGCGCGCTGGCCGAAGGTGGGCGCGGTATCGATGTCGTGCGCGGTGTTGCGCGAGATGTGCTGGCGGCGGGCCATGTGCTGTGCCACCTTCTGCGCGCGCGCGTCAAGGTGTTGCAGCGGTTGGCCCAGCAGCTTGGTGGCGATGTCTTCGGCGTGGCGCATGGTGGGTCCTTGTCCGGCGGCTCGGCACGGCACGCGCGGCCGCGCTTGGGATGGCATTGAGGCCCGTGCCGCGCGGCCCGTCGGTGCGGCGACGAACAGACGCCGACAGGCCCCGGCCCCAGCATCGGGTCATTGCCGCGGGCCCTTCGGGGCCGGCCCCATCCCCCGAACACTCAGGAGATGCCATGACCATGGCCATCCATGATTCCGTGCGCCCGGTCTTCCAGGATCTTCAACATCACTGCAGCCAGTGCAAGACCGCGCGTGGGCGCCTGCACGGCCTGCGGTGCATGGTCGAGGCTGCGGGCGCCTTCCTGGCCCCGCGCTGCATCACTGCCCTGCTGGTGGTGGGTGTTTTGGTGCTGATCGGCCTGTCACTGCCGCTGCAAGCTTGACAGCGCCATGGCGGAGCGCGCCATGACCTGGCTGCGCTGGCGACCCCTCGAGACGGCGCCGCGAGCCAGCGCAGGGGCCATGGCCTTGCTGGCCGCGGGGCGGCAGCCGCTGGAGGCGCCGATCCGTGCGCAGCTCTTTGATGCGGACCGCTTTCGCGAGCACGGCCTGAGCCTGGGCACGGCACAGGCCGCGCGCCTGCGCGCACGGCGTTCACCGGCTTTCTTCCCGCGGCTGCAGGACAACATCGCCGTCTTGACCGAGGCCTACCGCTACATCGATGTGCAGGCCCGGCAGGGCCATGCGGTGAGCACCGCGGGCGTCTGGTTGCTGGACAATTTTCACCTCGTGGCCGAGCAGTTCAAGGCGGTGCACGATGGCCTGCCGCGGCGCTACTTCCGCAACCTGCCGGTGCTCACCGATGCCCACCTGGCCGGCCTGCCGCGCGTCTACGGCATCGCCTGGGCCTTCGTCGCCCACACCGACAGCGGCTTCGACGCGGACCTGCTGGCCGGCTTCCTGCAGGCTTACCAGCGATCGCGCGAGCTGAGCCTGGGCGAGATGTGGGCCCTGCCCACCACGCTGCGCGTGGTGCTGGTGGAGAACCTGCGCCGCCTGTGCGAGCGCATGGCGGTCACTGAGGCCGCGCGCGAGCTGGCCAACGTGTGGTGTGACCGAAACGACGGTGCGCTGGGCGCGTCCGACGCCGCAGACCCGCTGGCCCTGTTCGAGCGCATGCGGCGTCGCGGCGTGAGCCGTGCCTTCGCGCTGCAGGTGATGCAGCGCCTGCACTCGGATGCGGGCGCGCCCACGGCCGAGGGCGTGCACCGGCGCGAGGCCATCCGCCAGGCGCTGGCCCTGGCCTTGCCCGACCCGGCGCAGGCGCAGGCGCTGCAGTCCGCCGAGGAAGCGGCCAACAACCTCAGCGTCAGCCGCGCCATCACCTCGCTGCGCGCCATCGGGCACGCCGACTGGCGTGGCCTGGTGTCCAGCACCAGCGCCCTGCTGCGGCGGGTGCAGACCGTGCCCAGCTTCTGCGCCGAGCACGAGACCACGCAGGACACCAGCCTGCACGCCATCGAGCGCCTGTCGCGCCGCAGCGGCCTGAGCGAGCTCGCGGTGCTGGAGCAGGTGCTGGTGCTGATGGCCGCACCGCAACCCGTGGGTGACGCCGCACCCCCGGCCGGGCCCGGCACCCCGCCTCGCCTGACGCTGGGCCACTGGCTGGGCGGCGCGGGCGAGAACGCCTTGCGCGCGCAACTCGGCCTGCGCGCCGGCCACGCCCTGGGCCGCACGCCGGCCTGGCGGCGCGGCGCGCTGGCGCTCTATCTGGCGGCCGTGAGCCTGGGCAGCGTGGCCCTGGCCGCCTTGTTCATCACACGCTATGGCGCCAGTGGCCTGGTGCTGCCGCCGGGCGCATCGGCTTGGGCGGTGCTGGCCGTCGGGTTCGCCGGGCTGATGGCCCTGTGGCCCGCCAGCGAGGCCGTGATCGCGGTGATCAACCGCCTGGTGAGTGAATCGGTGCCGCCGCGCGGCCTGCCGCGCCTGGCGCTGGCTGGTGGCATCCCGCCCGAGCACCGCGTGCTGGTGGTGGTGCCCACCATGCTCACCAGCCTGGCCGGTGTGCGGGCCCTGGCCGCGCATTTGGAGCGCCATTACCTGGCCAATGTGGAGCCTCATGCGCAGTTCGCGCTGCTCGGCGATTTTGCCGACGGCGCGGCCGAACATGCCGAGGGCGACGCCGCCCTGCTCGATGAGGCCGTACGCGCCATCGATGCCCTGGAGGCGCGCTACCCGGGCGATGTGACGCCCTCGGTGTCGACCGCGCCGCGCCGCTTTCTGCTGCTGCAGCGTGGCCGGCAGTGGTCGGAATCCGAACAACGCTGGATCGGCTGGGAGCGCAAGCGCGGCAAGCTCGAGCAATTGGTGGCCCTGCTCAGCGGCCACGGCCTGGGCGCCTTCATCGACCTGGGCGCGCTGTCGCAGCCCGCCGCCGCCACGCCCTATGTGGTGACGCTGGACAGCGACACCGTGATGCCCCCCGGCACGCTGCGCGCCCTGGTGGGCGTGGCCGCGCACCCCTTGAACCAGCCGCAGTTCGACGCCAGCGGCCGCGCCGTGCTCTCGGGCTACGGCATCCTGCAGCCGCGCATCGCCGCGCCGCTGGCCACGCCGGGCCAGGGCACGCCCTTCCATTGGCTGTTTGCCGGCGCCGGCGGGCTCGACCCCTACAGCGCCGCCAGCTCCGAGGTGCACCAGGACCTGTTCGGCACCGGCACCTTCACCGGCAAGGGCCTGCTCAACGTGGCCGCGATGCAGGCCACCCTCGGCGGCCGCCTGCCCGAGGCGCAGGTGCTGAGCCACGATCTGGTGGAAGGCGCGATGGCGCGCTGCGGCGGCGTCAGCGACATCAACCTGATCGAGGAGGCGCCCGAACACGCCGACGTGGCCGCCTCGCGCCTGCACCGCTGGACGCGCGGCGACTGGCAACTGCTGCCGCTGCTCGCGCGCGCCGGCCACTACGGCATCGGCGCCACCGACCGATGGAAGATGATCGACAACCTGCGCCGCTCGCTGGTGGCGCCGTTGTCTGCCGCGCTGCTGCTTTGGAGCCTCAGCGGCGCCCCGGCGGCCGGCGTGCCGGCCTACTCGCCCTGGGCCGCGCTGGCGCTGGTGGCGCTGGCCCTCGGCGCGGGCTCGCTGCTGGGCGCGCTGGCCGGCCTGGTGCCGCACCGCGAGCACCTGGCCTGGCGCCACTTCTACGGCCTGGCCGGGGCCGAGCTGGGCCGCGCGCTGGGCGGCACGCTGTGGCGCCTGGCGCTGCTGCTCGAGAACGCGATGGCCATGATCGACGCCGTGGGCCGCGCGGCCTGGCGCATGGCGGTGAGCCACCGCGGCCTGCTGCAATGGACCACCGCCGCCGCTGCACAGGCCGCAGCAACCAATGAAATGAGCGGACTGCTGCGCCGCCATGCGCCGGTGAGCGCGGTGGCCATCGGCCTGCTGGCGGTGATGCTGGCCCTGCACACGCCGTCGCCCGGCCTGGCCATCGCGCTGTGCGCCTTGTGGGCCGGCACGCCGCTGTGGATCTGGTGGGCCAGCCGGCCGCAGGCGCAGCGCGCCGCGCCGGCCTTGTCGGCCACCGACCAGCTCTACCTGCGCGGCGTGGCGCGCGACACCTGGCGCCTGTTCGAGGAGCATGTCAACGCCGACAGCCACCACCTGCCGCCGGACAACGTGCAGACCGTGCCCACCACCATGGTGGCGCAGCGCACCTCGCCCACCAACATCGGGCTGTACCTGCTGAGCCTGGCCTGTGCGCAGCGCTTCGGCTGGATCTCGGTGGAGCAGTGGCTCACGCGCAGCGAGCGCACGCTGGCCACGCTGGGCCGCCTGCAGCGCCACCGCGGCCACTTCATGAACTGGTACGACACGCGCACCCTGGCCACGCTCACGCCGGCCTATGTGTCCACCGTGGACAGTGGCAACCTGTGCGGCCACCTGGTGGCCGTGGCCGGCGCCTGCCGCGAGCGGCTGGCCGAGCCCGGCCGCCGCCATGGCGCGGCCATCGATGCGCGCGACAAGGGCCCGGACGATGCCGCCACCGAGCATCGCCTGGCCGCGCTGGCCGCGCACTGCCTGCGCCTGGCCGACGAGCCCGAGTTCGGCTTTCTGCAGCACCCGCGGCGCCAGCTCTTCCACATCGGCTACCGCGTGGTCGATGACCGGCTGGATGCGGCCTTCTACGATCTGCTCGCCTCCGAGGCGCGTCTGGCCAGCCTGTGGGCCATCGCCAAGGGCGATGTGCCGGTGAGCCACTGGGCCGCGCTGGGCCGGCCCTTTTTCGCCGTGGGCGCGCTGGCCGGACTGCGCTCGTGGTCGGGCTCGATGTTCGAGTACCTGATGCCCTCGCTGGTGCTCGACGAGCCGCCGGGCAGCGTGCTCGACGCCGCCGCCCGCTCGGCGGTGCGCGAGCAGATCGCCTTCGGGCAGCTGCATGGCATGCCCTGGGGCCTGTCGGAATGCGCCCACGCCACGGTGGACCACACGCTCGCTTACCAGTACGCGCCGCAGGGCGTGCCGCGCCTGGCCATGCGCCGCACGCCACCTGATGAACGCGTGGTGGCGCCCTATGCCAGCGTGCTGGCGGCGATGTTCGATCCGCAGGGCGCATTGGCCAACCTGCGCGCGCTCGAAGCCCTGCACGCGCGGCAGGAGCTGGGCTTTGTCGAGGCGCTGGACTACACCACCGAGCGCCAGGCCAATGGCAGCCGCTTCACCTTGGTCAGCACCTTCATGGCCCACCACCAAGGCATGACGCTGGTGGCCCTGGCCAATGTGCTGCTGCAGGGTGCGCCGCGCCGCTGGGGCATGGCCGATGCGCGCCTGGCGGCCATGGCGCCGCTGTTGCAGGAGCGCGTGCCGCGCTCGCTCTCGCGCCTGGCCGATCCGGTGCCTGTGCCCTTCCGCGCCGAGCCATCAACGCCCGTGGCCGATGCCCAGCGCCACATGGTGCCGGGCGAGGCCGGCCTGCCGCCCACGCAGCTGATGTCCAACGGCCGCTACAGCGTGGCCCTGCGCGCCAATGGCGCTGGCTGGAGCCGCCTGGGCACGGTGGACGTGTCACGCTGGCGCGACGACGCGCCGCGCGACGCGCACGGCAGCTTTGTGTACCTGCGCCGCCCGGGCCGGGCCGCGCCGGTGTCGCTCACCCAGCACCCGGCGCCCGACCCGGCGGCCAGCTACCGCGCCAGCTTCGAGCCCGACCGCGTCTGCCTCGAGGCGCACTGGCCCGATCTGCGCACGCGTTGCACCGTGTGGGTGGACCCGGACAGCGACCTGGAGTTTCGCCGCATCGAGCTGTGGAACACCTCGGCGCAGGTGATGCCGCTGGCGCTGATGTCGGCCTTCGAGGTGAGCCTGTCGGCTGCGCGCGCAGACGAGACGCACCCGGCCTTCACGAACCTGTTCGTGCGGGCTGAGTGGGACGCTGAAACACAGGCCATCCACTTTGCGCGTCAGCCACGGCTGGAGACAGAGCGGGGCGTGCACGCGGTGCACTTCATCGCCCGCGGCGGCGAGGGCCTGACGGCCGTGCACCCGCAGACCGACCGCGCGCACTGGCTGGGCCGCAACCGCGAGGCCGCAGAGCCGCTGGCGCATTGCCCGCCCGACGACGCGCCCTCGGGCACGCGCGATACCGGCCTCGACCCGATGGCCGTGCTCGCCATGCACCTGGTGCTGCCGGCCCACGGCATGACCGAGCTGACGCTGTGCACCGCCGCCGCCGAGGGGCCCGATGCGGGGCCGGCCTTGCGTGCCCTGGTGCAGCGCCTGCGCCAGGACAACGGGGTTGAGCGGTCGCTGCGCAACTCGGCCACCCGCGCCGCCATCCGCCTGGACGAGATGCGCATTTCGTCCGACACGCTGCAGGCCATCCGCAGCCTCACCACCGCCATGGCCCTGCTGCTGGCGCGCCCGGCCTCCGGGGGCGCCGACGCGGCGGCCGTGGCAGTGGACGGGGTGCCGGATGGGGCGCTGGATGGGGTCGTGGCGGCAACGTCCGCGGGCCTGCCTGAAGCTGCTACGCAGCCACCGCTGGCCGGCCGCAACGAGGGCCTGGCCCCCGGCGATCGGCGCGCGTTGTGGCGCTTCGGTGTGTCGGGCGATCGGCCGCTCATCGTGGTGGGCATCAGCGCACTGCACGGCCTGCCGCTGGTGAGCCGCCTGGTGCGCGCCTTGCGCTGGTGGAGCTTTGCCGGCCTGGCCTGCGATCTGGTGGTGATCAACGGCGAGCCGCGCTCCTACCTCACACCGCTGCAGGACGAGCTGAAGGCCCTGGCCGAGCGCCATCGTGCCGATCAGGCCAGCATCGCTGCTCAGCCGCCGGCGGGCCTGGTGCTGCTGCATGGCGAGGACCTGAGCCCGGCCGAGCGTGGCACGCTCTCGCTGCATGCACGCCTGCGCCTGTATGCCGACGGCCGACCGCTCTCGCACCAGGTGGTGGACCTGGCCGCCTGGCACGACGCGGCGCTGCTGCGCCGCGCCCGCGTGGACGCCGCGCCCCTTCCCACGGCGCAATGGACGGTGCCTGGCGCAGCGCCGCAAGGCTACTTCGATGCCGCGCGGCGCGACGCTTTTCGTTTCAGCGTGAGCAACCTTCACCGGCCGCAGCGGCCCTGGATCAATGTGCTGGCCAATTCGGATTTCGGCTGCATCGTGTCCGAGGCCGGCGCCAGCTGCACCTGGGCCGGCAACAGCCGCATGAACCAGCTCACGCCCTGGTCCAACGATCCGCTCACCGACCTCAGCGGCGAGACCTTCCTGGTGCAGGACCTGCGCAGTGGCGAGGCCTGGAACATCGGTGCTGGCGGTGGCAATGCCAACGAGGTGAGCTACGAGATCAGGCACGAGCCCGGGCTCACCCGCATCCGCCATCAGCGCGGCGCGCTCACCGTCAGTGCCACCTGGTGCGTGGACCCGCTGCGCCTGCTCAAGCAGGTGCGCGTCGTGCTGCACAACCTGGGCCCGCACAGCCAACGCCTGCGCCTGGTGGGCATGGTGGAGTGGCAGATGGGCGCCGAGCGCAGCGACCGGCGCTCGGTGAGCACGGCGATCGCCAACCTGCCCATGCCCGTGGCGGGGCCGGGTGAGGTCTCGGGCGGGCATGCGCTCACGGCCACCCAGCATGACGGCCACGCCGGCTTCGGCGGAGGTACCGCGTTCCTGGCGCTGCAGCGCCCGCAGGCTGTGGCCGGCACCCTGCCGGACTGGACCTGCAATCGCCAGGAGTTGTTCGATCCCGATGGCCGCCGCGTGCTGGCTTCGCGCTTTGGGCGCCAGGCCGGGCCGGGCCTCGACCCGTGTGCCGCCCTGGCCACTTCCTTGCGCCTGGCGGTGGGTGAGTCCATGGAGTGCGTGTTCTACCTGGGCCACGGTGCCACGGCCGAACTGGCCCATGCCGAAGCGGCTGACGCTCTGGCCTCGGACCCTGCCCAGCGTGAAGTGGCCGTGCGCGCCCATTGGGAGCACCTGCTGGGCGCGGTGCGCGTGCGCACGCCCGACCCGCTGTTTGACGGCCTGGTCAACCACTGGCTGCTCTACCAGACCGTGGCCTGCCGGCTGTGGGCCCGCGCCGGCTTCTACCAGGCCGGCGGCGCCTTTGGCTACCGCGACCAGCTGCAGGACGCCATGGCCGTGGCCGGCACCGCGCCCGCGCTGCTGCGCCGCCAGCTGCTGCTGGCCGCACAACGGCAGTTTGCCGAGGGCGACGTGCAGCACTGGTGGCATCCGCCCACCGGCGCGGGCGTGCGCACGCACATGTCCGATGATCTGCTGTGGCTGCCGCACGCCACGCTGCACCACATGGCCGTGAGCGGCGACGACAGCGTGCTCGACGAGCAACTGCCTTTCATCGAGGGCGATGCGGTGCCCCCGGATCGAGAGGACGCGTACTTTGTGCCGCAGATCGGCCGCCAGTGGGTGAGCCTGTACGAGCACTGCGCCCGCGCGCTGGACCACAGCCTGCGCGTGGGCGCCCATGGCCTGCCGCTGATGGGCACCGGCGACTGGAACGACGGCATGAACCGCGTGGGCCACGGCGGCCGCGGCGAATCGGTGTGGCTGGGCTTCTTCCTGTGCAAGCTGGTGGCCGATTTCGCCCCCGTGGCCATGGCGCGTGGCGACAGCGAGCGAGCCTCGCGCTGGCAGGCCGCAGCGGCCGCTTGGCGCGCTGCGCTGCGCGGTGCGGCCTGGGACGGCGAGTGGTTCACCCGCGCCTTCTTCGACGACGGCTCGCCGCTGGGTTCGCAGCACAACGCCGAGTGCCGCATCGACCTCATCGCCCAGGCCTGGGGCGTGCTGTCGGACGTGGCCACGCCCGAGCAGCAGCGGCAGGCCATGGCCTCGGCCGAGCGCCTGCTGATGGACGATGCCGGCGGCCTGGTGCGCCTGCTCGACCCGCCGTTGGCGCACGCGCAGCCCTCGGCCGGCTACATCCAGGCCTACCCACCCGGCGTGCGCGAGAACGGTGGCCAGTACAACCACGCCGGCGTCTGGGCGCTGATGGCCCAGGTGGCGCTGGGGCAGGGCGATGCGGCCTGGGAGACCTTCCAGCGGCTGAGCCCGGCGCACCGCGCGGCGCATCCGCAACGCGGCCCGGCCTACGGGCTCGAGCCCTATGCGATGGCGGCCGATGTCTACACCCAGCCGCCCTATGTGGGGCGTGGCGGATGGAGCTGGTACACCGGCTCGGCCGGATGGCTGCACCGCGCGGCCGTTGAATCGATCGTTGGCCTTCGGCAGCGCGGCGGCAGTGTTTGCCTCACGCCCAGCCTGCCCAGCCATTGGCCCATGGTGAGCCTGCGCCTGCGGCGCGACGGCCGGGTGCATGAGTTCATCGTGTGCGCGGCGGATGCCGCCGAGCCGATCGCTCAGGCCCGGGCTGAGGGCGCGGTGCAGCTGGCGCCGGGTGCGTGGCTGCAGCTGGCGCTGGCGGGCACGGCCAGCCGGCACCTGGTGGTGATGGCCCGGCCGGTGACCGTGCCCCTGCCTGCGGTGGTGCCGGCACCACCGGCGGTGCCGATGCCGATCTAGGCGCCGGGGCGCAGGTCGTGCTCGCGCAGCATCACCGGCTCGATCGAGCCGGTGGCCACGCGGCGCCGCACGGCGGCTTCCAGGGAGGCTGCATTGGCGAGGTAGGTGTCCATTGGATCTTCACCAATGGCCTCGGGCCGGAATCGGTAGTGAAGCGTCTCCTTGCTGACGCTGGCGCCCACGGCAATGCCGTTGATCACCGTGTAGAAGCGCACCGTGCCAGTGGCTTCGTGAAAGCACGGGGGAAATGACATGTACCGCTCCTGCCGTGATTGGGGTGCAGGGCACTGTCCACAAGCCGCCGGGCCGCGTCTGTGCGGTGGCGAACGCAGCGGCCGCATGCCCTGTCCGCCGCCTGGGTGCGTTGGCATACAGACAGCGCCTGCCCGGCGCCCGCAAGCTCCAAGGGCCGGGATGCATGCATCCCACCTGTCCACCCCATCCGGGGCCGAACCCCACCCCTGGCCACACCATGAACACCTTGCACTCGACCCGAACCACTTCCACCACCTTGCGCCTGGCGCTGGCATGCATCGCCGCAGCGGGCCTGGCGGCCTGCGCCAGCGCACCCGTGCCCAATGAACAGCTGGCCGTGGCCGAGGCCGCCGTGCAGCGTGCCAATTCCACCGCCACGCACGAGCTGGCGGCGGTGCAGCTGCAGCGGGCGTCCGGCAAGCTCGCCAGCGCCCGCGAGGCCATGGGCTCGAAGGACTACGAGCGTGCCCGGCGCCTGGCCGAGCAGGCCGAGGCCGATGCGCTGGTGGCCGAGTCGCACGCCATGTCGGCCCGCTCGCGCCTGGCAGCGCAGGAATCGCAGGACGCCGCCCGCGTGCTGCGCGAAGAGCTGGCCCGCAAGGCTCCGCTGTGAACCCCGTGTCGAACCCCACTGGAAAAGCCATGAAACTCCGCCTCACCCTGCTCGCCACCCTGAGCGCCACCGCAGCCGCCGTGCTGGGCGCCTGCAGCTCCATGCCTGACCACAACGCCGCGCTCGACCAGGCGCGCAGCCGCTACGAGCTGGCCCAGGCCAACCCGCAGGTGCAGAGCCTGGCCGCCGATGAACTGAAGCGCGCCGACCTGGCCCTGCGCGTGGCGCAACAAGCCTTGAGCGACGGTCAGCCGCTGGCCAACGTGGACCACCTGGCCTACCTCACCGACCAGCGCGTCACCATCGCCCAGGACACGGCCAGCAGCCGCGCGTCCGAAGCCGTGGTGAAGGGTGCCGCGGCCGAGCGCGACCAGCTGCGCCTGGCCCAGCGCACCCGCGAGGTCGACAACGCACAACGCAAGCTGGGCGATGCCCAGCAGAGCAATGCGCTGAAATCGGCCGAGCTGCAGGTGGCCGAGCGCACCAATGCGCAGAAGTCCGCCGATCTGCAGGTGGCCGAGCAGGCCAATGCGCGCAAGAGCGCCGAGCTCGCCGAAGCGGACGCCGCGGCGCAGCGCGCCCAGGCCCAGGTGGCGCGGCGCGATGCACGCGTCAGCGATCTGGAGATGCAGCTGCAGGACATGAACCTGCGCAAGACCGAGCGCGGCATCGTGGTCACGCTCGGCGACGTGTTGTTCGACAGCGGCCGCGCGCAACTGCTGCCCGATGCAGGCCGCAACATGGACAAGCTGGCCGCTGTGTTTCGCCGCGATCCGGCCCGCCGCGCCACGATCGAGGGCTACACCGACAGCGTGGGCGATGCCGGCGCCAATGTCGAGCTCTCGGGCCGCCGCGCCAGCGCGGTGATGGGCGCCCTGGTGAGCCTGGGCGTTGCCCCCGACCACCTGAGCACCCGCGCCCACGGCGAGGCCATGCCCACCGCCAGCAATGCCACCGCCGCCGGCCGACAGCTGAACCGGCGCGTCGAGATCGTCTTCGTCCCCCAGGGCGATGAGCTCTCGATGAAGTAAAGGCATTGCAGCGAACGTTCGCCAGCGTACAGACCGCGAGCCCGCGCGCTGCGATGCTGGCTCATTCCCACCCCAGAGGAGTTTCAAAATGAACCGCAACATCTTCCGCCGTACCGCCACCATTGCCATGCTCGTCGCCGCTGCTGCCCTCGGCGCCTGCGGATCCACTGCGCGCCATGAAGGCACCGGCGAATACGTGGACGACACCGTCATCACCACCAAGGTGAAGGCCGCCGTGTTCGAGGACGCGTCGCTGAAGTCGGCCGAGATCAATGTCGAAACCTTCAAGGGCCGCGTGCAGCTGAGCGGCTTCGTCAACTCGCAGGCCGACATCAACCGCGCCACCGCGCTGGCACGCAACATCAAGGGCGTGACCTCGGTTGCCAACGACATGCGTCTGAAGTGATGGCCGCCGCCACCTTGACCAAGGACCTGCGCCAGATGATCGACGAGACCGACCAGTTTCTGCGGTCGGCCGCCGCCAGTGGCGACGAGGCCTTCGACGCAGCGCGCGGCAAGCTCGCCGAACAGCTGCGCCAGATGCAGGGCCAGCTCGACGATCTCGAGCAGGCTGGCCTGGCCCGCGCCCGGCGCGCAGCCCGCATGGCCGACGACACCGTGCATGCCCACCCCTACGGCGCCATGGGCATGGCCGCAGCGGCCGGCCTGCTGGTGGGCTTTCTCGCAGCGAGACGCTGATGACAGCACCCGACCGCGGCATGAGCGGCGGTTGGCGTGAGGCCGCCTGGCGATTGCTGGGCGGCCTTCTTGACTTGGGCCGCACCCGCATCGAGCTGGCCGCGGTGGAGCTGGCCGAGGAGCGCCTGCGCATCGCGCGCCTGCTCATTGCCGCGGTGATCACCCTGTTTCTGCTGGCCACCGGCCTGCTGCTGGCCGTGGTCTGGCTGGTGCTGTGGTGCGATCCGGCGCAGCGCCTGGCCGTGCTCGGCGGCTTGGCCGTGGCCTGCGCGCTGGCCGGTGCCCTTTCGGCCTGGCGCTGGCAGGTGATGGCGGCCAGCACGCCGCCCTTCCTGCAAGCCACCCTGGCCGAGCTGGCACGCGACCATGCCGCCCTCACCGATCGGGGTGCGACATGAGCAGCAAGCGCAGCAAGGCGCTGGCCCTGCGCCGGCAGATGCTGATGATCCAGTCGCCCCTGCAACGCCTGCAAATCCAGCGCGAGTGGCAAGGCCTGGTCGATCGCGCCAATCCGATGAGGCTGCTCGGCCCCTGGTTGGCGCCCGAGCGCGGCCGGCCGCTGGCCGCCGTGGTGGGCCTGGCCGTGTTGGCCGCGCTGGGGGCCTGGCGGCGTTGGACGGGGGGCCGATCGCGGTGATGACTTCGCCACTGGGGCACCATCCGCGTCAGAACCACCTGCTTGCCGCCTTGCAGCCGGCGGAGTTCGAGCGCCTCGCGCCGCACCTGGAAGTCGTGGCCCTGCGCCTGGGCGATGTGCTGTGCGAATCGGGCGACCTGATCCGGCACCTGCACTTTCCCACCACCTCGATCATCTCGCTGCAGTACGCGCTGGCGGACGGCGCCTCGTCCGAGGTGGCCGGCCTGGGCAACGAGGGCGTGCTCGGCCTGCCGCTGTTCATGGGCGGCCAGCGCACCACCCACCGCGCCGTGGTGCAGACCGGGGGCCACGGCTACCGCGTGCCCGCCGCCGCGCTGATGGAAGAATTCAACCGCACCGGGCCCTTGTTCCGGCTGCTCTTGCGCCACACCCAGGCACTGATCGCGCAGATTGCGCAGACGGCGGCCTGCAATCGCCACCACTCGCTGCACCAGCAGCTGTGCCGCTGGTTGCTGCTCACGCTCGACCGCCTGCCCAGCAACGAGCTGACCATGACGCAAGAGCTGATCGCCAGCATGCTGGGCGTGCGCCGCGAGGGCGTCACCGAGGCCGCCGGCCGGCTGCAGGAGCTCCAGCTCATCCGCTACCGGCGTGGCCACATCACGGTGGTGGATCGCGCCGGCCTCGAAGCACAGGTCTGCGAGTGCTACGGCGTGGTGCGCAAGGAGTTCACCCGCCTGCTTTCAGACACCGGGCGCACGCCGCACAGCCAGGCTCACCGCGATCACTGACGAACCCATGACCCCCATGATCCCCTTTCCCAGCTCCGCCCTGCAGGACGCGATCTTCCGCAGCGAGCATTTCTCGTGCATGGCCTGCGATGCGCTGGGCGTGATCCAGATCTTCAACGTGGGCGCCGAGCGCATGCTGGGCTACGCCGCCGCCGACGTGGTGAACCAGGTGACGCTGGCCGCAGTCTCCGACGTGGACGAGATGAGCGCACGCGCCGCCGCGCTGAGCGAGGAGTTCGGCCGCGCCATCCAGCCCGGTTTCGAGGCCCTGGTGTTCAAGGCCCAGCGCGCCATCGAGGACATCTACGAGCTCACCCTGATCCGCCAGGACGGCAGCCGCCTCTCGGCCCTGCTCTCGGTCACCGCGCTGCGCGACGACCAGGAGCGCGTGATCGGCTACCTGCTGATCAGCACCGACAACACCACGCGCAAGGGCGTGGAGCTGGCACTGCAGGAGACCCACGCCGCGCTCGAGAGCGCCAAGGCCGTGGCCGAGCAGGCCAGCCTGGCCAAGTCCGATTTCCTCTCGAGCATGAGCCACGAGCTGCGCTCGCCGCTCAACGCCGTGCTCGGCTTCGCGCAGGTGTTGGCCTCGGACGTGCCGCCGCCCACGGCCGAGCAGAAGGTGTCGATCGACCAGATCCTGCACGCCGGCTGGTACCTGCTGCGCCTGATCAACGAGATCCTCGATCTGTCGATGATCGAATCGGGCAAGGTGACGATCTCGCAAGAGTCGATGACCCTCACCGACGTGCTGCAGGACTGCGAGGCGATGATCGTGCCGCAGGCGTTGCGCCGCCACATCCGGGTGAGCTTTCCGAAGGTGGACGATCTGGGGCACGTGCGCGCCGACCGCACGCGCCTGAAGCAGGTGATGCTCAACCTGCTGTCCAACGCCATCAAATACAACCGCGAGGGCGGGGCGGTGGTGGTGGAGTGCGCCGCAAGCCAGGCCGGGCGCGTGCGGGTGAGCGTGCGCGACACCGGCGTGGGCCTGTCGGCCTTGCAGATGAGCCAGCTGTTCCAGCCTTTCAACCGCCTGGGCCGCGAAAGCGGCTCGGAGGAGGGCACCGGCATCGGCCTGGTGGTGACCAAGCAACTGATCGAGCTGATGGGTGGCTCGATCGGCGTGGACAGCGCGGTGGGCATCGGCAGCGTGTTCTGGGTGGAACTGGCCGTGGCCGATGCGCCCGAGCTGGTGTTCGGCACCAGCGGTCTGGCCGACAGCGACGACGGCTGGCCGGCGCCCGCACCCACCTCGTCGTCCACGCCTCGTCGTACCCTGCTGTACATCGAAGACAACCCGGCCAACATGGCGCTGGTGGAGAAGCTGGTGTCGCGCCGGCCCGACCTGAGCCTGATCACGGCCGTGGAGGCGCAGCGCGGCATGCTCCTGGCGCGCAGCCACCGCCCGCACGTGATCCTGATGGACATCAACCTGCCCGGCCTCAGCGGCTACGGTGCCCTGGCCTTGCTGCGGCAGGACCCGGCCACGGCCCACATCCCGGTGCTGGCCTTGTCGGCCAATGCCGTGCCGCGCGACATCGAGCGCGGGCTGCAGGCCGGCTTCTTTCGCTACCTCACCAAACCCATCCAGGTCGACGAGTTCATGGCCGCTCTCGACCAGGCGCTGCGACGGGCAGACGAACAGGCGCTGCCCACGGCCGATGCGACACCGGAGACCACAGCATGATCAAGGCGGACCAGATTTTCGATGCGCGCATCCTGATCGTCGACGACCAGGCCGCCAATGTGCTGCTGCTGGACAAGATCCTGCGTCAGGCTGGCTACCGCAATGTGAATTCGACGATGGAGCCACGCACCGTGGCCGCGCTGCATCGCAGCCAGGATTTCGACCTCATCCTGCTCGACCTGCACATGCCGCAGGTGGACGGCTTCGAGGTGATGGAGGCCTTGAAGGCCGTGGAGACCGACGGCTACCTGCCCGTGCTGGTGGTCACCGCTCAGCCCGCGCACAAGCTGCGCGCGCTGAGTGCCGGTGCGCGCGACTTCATCGCCAAGCCCTTCGATCTGATCGAGGTGCAGACCCGCATTCGCAACATGATCGAGCTGCGCCTGCTGTACCGCCGCTTGAAAGAACATAACGAAATATTGGAGCGAACAGTAGCAGCGCGAACCGAGGCGCTGCGCAGCAGCGAGGCGCGCTTCCGCGCCTTCGCGCGGCTGTCGGCCGACTGGTTCTGGGAGCAGGACGCCGAAGGGCGCCTCACCGAGGCCTCGGGCCCGGTGCCCGAGCTGCTGGGCGTGCAGGCGCCGGAGCTGATCGGCACGCGGGGCGCGATGGCGCCATGGGACCCGCAGGAGCGTGCAGTGATCCTGCAGCACATCGAAGCCCGGCGCCCCTTCATCGATCAGCGCTGCCACCGCATCGACGAGCGCGGCCGGGTGCAGCACCTGCAACTCAGCGGCGAGCCGATCTTCGACGAGGCCAGCCGCTACCGCGGTTTTCGCGGGGTGGGCTCCGACATCACCGAGCGCGTGCAGAAGGACGCGGTGCGTTGGCGCGGCGACGACAGCCAGATGGGCTGATCGCCTGCGGCGGCTTCAGAGCCGCTGCATGCGCTGCGCCGAGGCGCTCCACAGCTGGCTGCTGCGCTGGATCGTGTTCAACACGGCGGCCTGGCGCGGCCAGGGCACGTTGTGCACCACCACCGCCCAGTGCCCTGCCGCCAGCTGCCGCTTCACGCTGCCATTGAAGCGCAGCGGCCGGTGCGTGCCATCGAACCACTTCACCAGGCCGGCGCCCAGCGCCGCCGCCAGCACGATGCCCACGAACATCAAGGCCAGGGGCAGGGTCCAGCCGGCCTCCGGATCCGATTGCCACCCGGTCATGTCCAGGGTGATCCACAGGGCCGTTGCCACGCCGCCCAGCACCGAGCCGGCCAGCGCGCCGAGCAGGCGATCGGCGATCTCGCTCTGCCCAGCGATGGGCTTGCGCCGCGCCCAGGCGCGCGCCAGCCGCGCAAAGCGCAGGCGCGAGCGGTCGCGCGGCGCCAGCAGCAGCACCTGGCTGGCCGTCAGGTGGTGTTCGTCCAGCAGGCGGCGCACCGCAGCGGCGGCATCGTCCTCGCGGGTGAAAAAGCCGGCCATGCACTGCAGCGCCCGGTCGATCGAATCGGGGGGCGTATAGCGGGGCGCAATCAGGTGGCTTTCGAACGTTTGCATGCGATGCTCCGGATGCGGATTGCGCATGGCCGCACTGGCAAGGCAGTGCACATCGGCGGGCGATTCGTCAAGCTTGCGTGCAGGCCGGTTCGGCGTCCGTCTGCCAGCGCACACAGGCCCGATCGGGCGTCGGGCCGGGCTCTGGATCAGTGCGCTGGCGTGCGCTCGCCGTTGGTGAAGGCGTGGCCGATGCGGCGCCGCTTGGCGTGGAACATGGCGCCGTCGGCCTGCGCGATGAGAGCGGCGATGTTGTCGCCATCGCGCGGGTAGAGCGCCACGCCGATGCTGGGCATCACCTGCACGGGCACGCCAGCCAGCTGGCAGGGTGCCGCCACGCTGTCGAACAGCTTGCGGGCGATGCTGGCCACTTGTTCGGCATCGTGCACCTCGGGCAGCAGGCACAGGAACTCGTCGCCCCCCTGGCGGCTGACCACGTCGCCAGCGCGCAGGGCATGCACCAGGCGCTGGCCGATCACGCGCAGCAACTCGTCGCCCACCGCGTGGCCATGCTGGTCGTTGACGGCCTTGAAATCATCCAGGTCGATGAACAGCAGCGCAAAGGCCTTCGAGCCCGATTGGTGTCGGGTGAGGGTGTCGCCGGAGCGTGCCTCAAAGCCCCGGCGATTGGCCAGGCCGGTGAGCGGGTCGTGCCAGGCCAGGTGCTGGGCCCGGGCCTCGCGCAAAAGGCTCTCGTGCAGGGCGGCCCGCGCGAGTCGCAGTTCGGCGGACGTTTCGCGCAAGGCCTGCTTCAACGCTGCCAGAGATTGCCGCGGCGCGCTGGAGAGCCTGGTGCCTGCATTCCCGCGCAGGACGGGCCGGGCCGAAGACACACAGGCCAACGCGGCGCGAGAGGTTTGCAGGGCGTCGTGGCTGTGCATGGCGAGATGTTGAGGCGGCCGGCGGTGGGTCTGGCTGGCTTGGCCAAGTGGGCGGTATCTCCAGCATGGCGGAGCTTGGCAGGGCAGTCCGTGCGGTGGAACACACAGTCGAATTGCCGGCGACCTCCGCCAGGATGCGCGAGCCGCAGGCCAGCATCGCGTTGCCAAATCGGGATAACCATGCGCGGACGGGCGCCGCATACTGCGGCCCTTGCAAAGGCCCGGCCTTCGAGGACACGCATGAACGCTCCGCTCCCATCACGCCAACGGCCCGCCTGGCGGCGCACCTTGTCCGGCCTCGTGCTGTCGGGGCTGGCGGCGGTGTGCGTGCCGCAGGCCCTGGCGGCCAAGCCCGCACCCAAGCCGGCCAAGGCCGCCTCCGCCGTGCCCGACGAGCTGCCGCCCGAGACCCTGTCGGTGGCCACCATCGACCCCACGCGCTCGGCCCGCGTCTACGTGGCCGACGTGGCCATCAGCCACATCAACGACGGCCGCGTGCGCGTCTTCGACGCCAAGGACGGCAAGTTCCTGGGCATGGTGTCCACCGCCTTCGCCGGCAACTTCGCGCTCTCGCCCCGGCATGACGAGATGTACGTGGCCACCACGCACCTGAGCCGCAGCACGCGCGGCGAGCGCGTGGACGTGCTCGAGGTGCACGACACGCAGACCCTGGCCTTCAAGCACGAGGTGATCCTGCCCACCAAGCGCGCGCAATCGCTGCCCTACCGCTACCTGGTGCGCACCACCGCCAACGGGCGCTTCGTGCTGGTGATGAACGCCACGCCGGCCACGTCCGTCACGGTGGTGGACCTGCAACAGCGCAAGGTGGCGGCCGAGGTGCCCACGCCTGGCTGCTGGGGCGCCTTTCCGGCGGCCACGCACGCCACGCGCTTCTCGATGCTCTGCGGCGATGGCTCGGTGGCCACCATCACGCTCGACGACAACGGCCAGCCGGTGGACCGGCAGAGCACGGGCAAGCTGTTCGACGGCGACACCGACGCCTGGTTCCACCACGCCGAGCAGCTGGGCGATCGCTACTGGTTCCTGTCCTTCAAGGGCGTGCTCAACGAGCTGAACCTGGGTGGCGCCAAGGCCGAGCTCAAGTCCAGCCGCGCCCTGGTGGGCGAGGCCGATGCCAAGGCGGGCTGGCGCCCCGGCGGCTACCAGCCCTTCACGGTGGATGGCCAGGGCCGCTGGGCGGTGCTGGGCATGCACCCCAAGGGTGCCGAGGGCTCGCACAAGAACCCGGCCGCCAAGCTCTGGGTGGTGGACCTGGCCAGCGGGCAGCGCAGCGCGGTGTTGCCCGGCGTGATGGCCATCTCGCTCAACTTCTCGGGCAATGGCGAGCGCCTGCACGCGCTCGATGCCGACAAGGGCGCCTTCCACAGCTGGGCCTTCAACGCCGGCAAGATCCGCAAGCTGGCCTATGTGCCCGGCGCCGGCGAGGCTGCCTCGCTCATCGAGTCGCACGACTGACATGGACCCTTTGATCCTGATGATCGCGGCAGGCTGCGTGGCCGCCTTGCTGCTGCACGCGGCGGCGGCCAAGCTGAGTGATCGCGAGGCGTTTGCCTTGCACCTTGCCGCCTATGGCGTGCCGCAAGCTGCGCAGCCCGGGCTGGCCTGGGCCTTGCCACTGGCCGAGGGGGCATTGGCGCTGGGCCTGGTAACCCCCTGGCGCGCAGCGTCGGCGATGGGCGCTGCGCTGCTGCTGCTGGCCTATGGCGCGGCGATGGCCTGGCACCTGTCGCAGGGCCGGGTGCTGGACTGCGGCTGCGGTGGCGAGCCTCTGCCGCAATCGTGGGCCCTGGTGGCGCGCAATGTGCTGCTGGCGGCGCTGGCCGGCGTGGCCGCGCAAGCGGTCGCGGCGCGCCCCGACGCTGCAGCGCTGGGCCTGGCCGACTTTGCGGTGGCGGCAGCGGCCGTGCTGCTGGCTGCGCTGCTCTACGCGGCTTTCAATCAATTGCTGCGCCAGCGCCCGGCGCGGCGGGCAGGCAACTCCAGGAGATCGGCATGAATGCGCTCGGCATATCGGTGGTGCTGTTGTGGGTGGCAGTGATCGTGCTGGCCTTGCTGGTGTGGGCGCTGTCACGGCAGGTGGGCGTGCTGTTCGAGCGCGTGGCCCCCATGGGCGCGCTGGTCACCGACGCCGGGCCCGCCGTGGGTGCGCCCTCGCCGAGCTTTCAGCTGGCCAGCCTGACGGGCGCGCCGGTGGCCATCGGTGGCGCCAGCGCGGCGCCCACGCTGCTGTTCTTTCTCTCGCCCACCTGCCCGGTGTGCAAGAAGCTGCTGCCGGTGCTCAAGAGCCTGCGTGCGGACGAAGGCCGGCAGCTCGGCGTGGTGCTGGCCAGCGACGGCGAGCCCGACCAGCAGCGCAGCTTCATCCAGGCGCAGCGCCTCGAGGCCTTCCCCTATGTGCTGTCCACCGATCTGGGCATGGCCTACCGCGTGTCCAAGCTGCCCTATGCGGTGCTGCTGGACGCACGCGGCACCGTGGTGGCCAAGGGCCTGATCAACTCGCGCGAGCAGCTCGACAGCCTGCTCAATGCGCACGACATGCAGGTCTCGTCGATCCAGGGCTATCTGAGCCAGGTGCCGGGCAGCCCAACGTCTGAAGTGACGGCCAAGGCCGCTTGACCCCGCCCCGCACTCCGCCCCCGAGCATTTCAAGGACCCCGTCCCATGCGCCAACTCTTTGACTGGATGGATCGTTTCACCGAGCGTGGCCTGCGCGGCGTGGCCCACCGCCATGGCCGGCGCAGCCTGTTGGGCAAGCTGGGCGTGGCCCTGGTGGGCGGCGCGGTGCTGCCCATGCTGCCCTTCGACCGCAGCGGCGCCTTTGCGGCCGAGCCGCCCAAGCCCAAGCCCGACCCCAACGATCCCACCAAGTGCGAATACTGGCGCTACTGCGCCTTCGACGGCTACCTGTGCACCTGCTGTGGCGGCTCGCTCACGCAATGCCCACCGGGCAGCGAGGCCTCGAAGGTGAGCTGGGTGGGCACCTGCCTGAACCCCAACGACGGCCGCCAGTACCTGGTGTCCTACAACGACTGCTGCGGCAAGGGCTCCTGCGGCAACTGCCTGTGCAACAACAACGAGCGCGAGCGGCCGGGCTATCGCCTGGGCGTGCACAACGACATCAACTGGTGCATGGCCAACGCCAGCAACATGTTCCACTGCACCACGTCCATCATCGTGGGTGTGGCGTGAGGCCTGCGGCGCTGCTGCTGTGCGCGGCCACGGTGGCCGGCAGCGCGCAGGCGGCCGATGGGGTGGCGCTGTTCAAGCAGCACTGCGCCGTGTGCCACCAGGAGACCGCCACCGGCACCGTGGGTCTGGCGCCCTCGCTGCAGGGCGAGCACTGGCAGCGTCTGGGCGCCGAGCGCCACTACCTGCCCACGGTGATGCTCAAGGGGCTGTCCGGCATGATCAAGGTGGGCGGCCAGCCCTTTGTCGGCAGCATGCCGCCCTTTGCGCCGCAACTGGGCGACGAAGACCTGGCGGCCATCGCCACCCACCTGCGTGGCCTGCAGGGCGCCACCGGCATCAAGCCCTATGCGGCCGATGAGTTCGCCGCGCTGCGCGCCGCCGCGGGCGACCCGGCACGGAGCCGGGCGCTGCGCAAGCAGATCCTGGGCGAGTGAGGCGGCGTGCCGCACGGCATGACTCTCCAAGTGAGCGCACAGCGCTGGCTGCGCGTGCCCCTGTCGGGCCTGCTGATGGCTGGGCTGATGGGCCTGCTGATGACCGGCATGGCCAGCGCCCAGCCCGCCGGCAGCAACCCGCGCACGCTGTACGTGCTGCACTGCGCCGGCTGCCATGCGCTGGATGCCAGTGGCGTGCCCGACAAGGGCGTGCCCAGCATGCGCGGGGCGCTGGGCCATTTTCTGCAGTTGCCCGAGGGCCGGGCCTTTCTGGTGCAGGTGCCGGGCGTGAACAACGCGGGCCTGAACGACGAGCAGATTGCCCTGCTCACCAACTGGACCATCCGCCAGTTCTCGGCCGACACCGCGCCCGCCGGCTGGCCGCCCTACACCGCGGCCGAGGTGGCGCAGGCACGCAGCCAGCGGCCGGCCGATGTGATGCGCGTGCGTGCCGAGCTGGTGCAGCGCCTGCAGCGCGAAGGGCACGCGCTCAAGTAGCGCGCTGAAGCGGCGCGCAGGCCCGCGCGCCGCTAGGCTCCGGCTGCGCCGGCGCGCAGTTCCTTGCGCAGCACGCTGGCCGACTTGCGCCGGGCCTTGGTGGCTTCTTCTTCGTACTTGCGCTCGGCCTCGCTGCGCAGCTCGATGGCCTTGCTCAAGGCCTCGTGGTAGCGCGCGGCATCGTAGGTGTTCTCGGTGCCGATGTAGACCGAGGTGCACTTGGGCTTCTTGCCCCACTGCGGCAGCAGCACCGACAGGTGCGCGGTGCGGATGGACGAGCCGCTGCGCGCGCGCACGATGGGCCCGGAGATGCCCGCCGGCAATTGGCTGGACTTGTGCGCGCTGGGCGTGCGCTGCAGCGTCACCGGCGCGGGGTTCTCGGTGATGCGGCGGATCAGCTCCTTGGTGGCCGCCACCAGCGCCTGCGGGGCGCCGCTGCCATCGGGGGTGTGGTCCGAGAACATCTTGGTGCCCTGGTAGCGCACCTGCCAGCCATGGGTGGACCGGGTGTCGATGCGCTGGATGCACTGCGGCACCTGGTACTTGACGCCGTTGAAGATGACGACTTCGCGGATTCTCATGATCGTGCCTTCCTGGGTTCCGTGGAACCTGCGGTTTCACTCTCAAGTTTAACTCGCCCAACCTTCATCATGCGTACACCACTCGCTGGGTGAGGCCATTGCGGCCGGGCGTATCCGGAAGGCCGGGATGTTGGTGCTCGAGCTCAGGCCCGGCCCTGCGGCACCCAGCCGCGCGCCACCCAATCGTCGAACACTTGCAGGGCCGCGTCACAGAAGGCAGCGTCGTTGATGTGGGCATTGAGCACCCTGCAGGGTGTGCCTTCGGGCACGGCCTCGCGCATGGCGGCCATGAAGGCCTGCAGGCCCTCGTCGTCGTGCAGGGGCTGGCCCGGGCGGTCCCAGGCCTCGATGCCCTGCGTGGGCAGCAGCAGGCAGGTGGGGCCGGTGGCCTGGCCCAGGCGAGCGCCGATCTCCTGCGCGATGCGTCGCCGCAACGCGGGTGCCGATGTGGCCGAGGCGATCAGCCGGTTGTGCTGGTGCACCGCGCGCCCGCTCAGTGCGGCGGGCACGGGCTGCCAGGCGGGGAAGTCGACCATGTCCACCGCACCCGGTGCCACGAGCTGCGGCGTGCCGCGCCGGCCTGCGCCGCAGAGCCGGCTGGCGCCGGCGGTGACCACCGAGCCACCCAGGTGGTTGGCCAGCTCCTGCAGGCTGAAGTCCATCACCGCGCAGAAGTGGCCGGCCTCGGCCAGCGCCTCGAAGGCGCGTCCGCCCATGCCGGTGGTGTGGAACACGGCCACTTCGTAGCCGCGCGATTCCAGCGCGGGCTTGAGCCGCACCATGTAGGCCAGGCAGCTTTTGCCCAGCGAGGTGATGCCCACCAGCGGCCGATCGAGGCGCGGCGGCAGCGCGGCCCGCGCCGCGCCCACCACGGCGCCGCAGCCTTGCGCGAGCGCCGAGCGGCACAGGCTGTTCAGCCCATACAGGCCGCCGGCCCACAGCACCATGATCAGGTCGGGCGTGATGCGCTCGGGCGGGATCAGGTGCGAGTAGGCCACGGTGGACACCAGCACCTTGGGGCAGCCCAGCGGCAAGGCCGCGGCCACGTCGAAGGCCAGGTCGGTGCCCATGGTGCCGCCGAGCGCGATCAGGCCCTGGATGCGGCCTTGCGCATGCAGTTGCGCGGCCAGGCGCGCCGCACCGGCGGCCATCAGCGTCATGGCGCTGTTCTCGTCGCCACCATCGATCAGGGCCTGCAGCGTGCCGCCGCCGGCCTGCGCCACTTCGGTGTTGGCAATGTCCACCGGCACGGCGCCTGCATCGAGCACGCCCACGTCCATCAAGAGCACGGCCGCGCCCTGCGCTTGCAGACACTCGCGCATGAAGGCCAGCTCGTCGCTCTTGGTGTCGGCCGTGCCCACCAGCAGGATGGTGGGTGCGTGCTCCGGCGCGGTGATGCCAGCGGTGTTCATGCCCGGGCCTGCGCAGCCATGGCCTGCTCGAAGAACTGCGCCACCCAGCCCCACACCAGCCCGGCGTCCACGCCCTGCGCCACCTGGGCGCGGCCACGCGCGAGCGCGGCCTCGCCGAGCTTGGGCGCCATGGCATCGAGCAGGTCGCGCATGAAGGCGCTGTCGAACTCCGGGTGGTATTGCAGCGCCAGGATGTGCTGCCCCAACGTGTAGGCGCCCACCGCGCAATCGGCGTCACCGCCCAGCACCTGCGCGCCGGGCGGCGGCACCGCCACTTGCTCATCGTGTGCGGCGTAGAGCGTGATGCTGGGCCGGGCCGGTTGCATCCACACGGGCGTGTGCGCCAGTGGCGTGGTGACGGTGCCCACGCGCAGGCCGCGGGGCGAATGCACCACGCGGCCACCGAGCGCGGTGGCGATGGCCTGGTGGCCGAAGCACAGGCCGAGCATGGGCGTGCCGCGGGCATGCTGCTCGCGCAGGCGCTGCAGCAGCTCGGCAATCCAGGGCCGGTCGTCGTGCACCGAGGCGGGGCTGCCGGTGATCACGATGCCGTCATACGACGACAGATCGGCCGGCCACTGGCCCGCGCTGACCTGCCAGGTGTCGAAGCGCCAGTCGGGGCGCCAGGCCTGCAAGGCGGCGGCCACCTTGGCGCCATCGTCGGGGTGGCGGGCGACGAAGGGCAGGTCGCCTTCAAAGGGGGTGAGCACGGCGAATCGTTTCATGGCGCCGACATGCTATTGAGCACAACGGCCCGGCGCCATCCAAATTTCGCATCGCCTGCCCTGGGGTCTACCCGGAGCCATCCGCCGCTTCGCAGCGCAGTGGGGACACCCTGGCAAGTGCTGTCTGTAGGGACTTCTTGCCAGATCGGTGTCTGTGCTTTCGATCGACCAAATAACGTGCATGATCTGCACGATGCACTCGTGCGACAGGACACTGCGGCGCCATGGTTGAGCCCGGCCGGACTCCCGGCTTTGCACGGTGGGCAGCCCGCCTGAAGGTCTTGAGGGGCGGCGCCAGTGCCCTCATTGCCGCTTTGCTGCTGCTCATCTTCCTGGGCGAATCGCTGGTGATGTTCACGCTCGATGCGTGGCTGCCCCAGCCGCATGCGCAGTGGCTCGAGGCCTTGGTCGACGCCAGCCTGCTGACCCTGATCTGCAGCCCCGTCATCGTGTGGGTGGTGCAGCGTTTTGCGCGGCGCAGCCGCCTGGCGCTGCGCGCGCTGGACATCGCCAGCGACGGCTTCTGGGTCGTCGACGCGAAGGGGCGCCTGCGCGAAGTCAACGCCGGCTACGCGCGCATGTCGGGCTACTCGCGCGGCGAGCTGCTGCGCATGCGCATCAATGACCTGGACGCGGTGGAGACGCCCGAGATCACGCGCCTGCACATCGCGCAGATCCAGGCCCATGGCTTCGGGCGCTTCGATACGCGCCACCGCCGCCGTGACGGCAGCCTGTTCGACGTCCACGTCACCACGGCCTGGCTGCCAGACCTGAAGTGCTTTGCGGTGTTCGTGCACGACGACAGCGCGCGCGTGGCGGCCGAGCGCGCGCAGGTGGCGCAGGCACGCCACCTGCAACGCCTGCTCGACTCCACCGCCGAGGGCATCTATGGCGTCGATCCCGAGGGCCGCTGCACCTTCATCAACCGCGCGGCGCTGCAGCTGCTGGGCTATGCCAACGAGCAGGGCGAGGCGGCCCTGCTGGGGCGCCCGATGCACGGCCTGGTGCACCACCACCATGCCGATGGGCGGCCTTACCCCGCCACCGATTGCAAGGTGCACCAGGCGCGGCAGGCCGCGCAGGCGCTGCAGGTGGAGGACGAGGTGTTCTGGCGCCGCGACGGCACATCCTTTCCCGTGGCCTGCTGGACCAGCCCCATCATCGAGCATGGCCAGGTGCGCGGCGCGATCGTGACCTTCTTCGATGTGAGCGAGCAGCAGCAGGCGCGCGACGAACGTGCCGCACACCGGGCGCGCACCGAGTTCCTGTCGCGCATGAGCCATGAGCTGCGCACTCCGCTCAACGCCGTGCTGGGTTTCTCGCGGCTGCTGCGCATGGACCCCGATGCCACGCTGTCGACGCAGCAACGCAACCAGGTCGAGCGCATACACCAGGCGGGCGAGCACCTGCTGGCCCTCGTGAACGATGTGCTCGACCTGTCGCGCATCGAGGCCGGGCAGATGCACATCTCGCTGGACGCGGTGGACCTGGCCTCGGTGGTCGCCGAGTCCATGGTCTTGCTGTCGGGCCTGGCCGCGGCGCGCGCTATCACGCTGCGGGCGCCGGTCGAGCTGCAGGAGGCGCCAGCCGGGCAGCCCGTTGCACCGAGCCCATCGCCCTGGGTGCGCGCCGATCGCGTGCGGCTCATGCAGGTGCTGCTCAATGTGTTGAGCAATGCGATCAAGTACAACCGCACCGGCGGTGATGTGCGGCTGGACTGGCACAGCGATGCAGCGCTTTGCCGCTTGTCCATCGCCGACAACGGGCCGGGCATGACGCCCGAGCAAGTGGCCCACTTGTTCGAGCCCTTCAATCGCCTTGGCGCTGCGCACTCGCAGGTGGAGGGCACCGGCATCGGCCTGGTGGTGGCCCAGGGCCTGATGCGGTTGATGCAGGGCGAGCTGGCCATCGACAGCCATGCCGGGCAGGGCACCGTGGTGACGCTCACCTTGCACAGCAGCGCCCAGCGCGCAGCGCAGGCGGCGCCCAGCGCGGCTTGGCGGCCCAGCCTGCATGGGCCTCTGGAAGGTGGGCTGCGTGTGATGTATGTCGAGGACAACGAGGTCAACGTCGAGGTGCTGCGCGCGGTGGTGGCCCTGCGGCCCGGTATCGCGCTGGAGGCCGTGGCCAGCGGGACCGAGGCCCTGGCCCGGGCGCTGCGCGACCCGCCCGACCTGATGCTGCTGGACATGAACCTGGGCGACATGACGGGCCACGATCTTGCCCGAGCGCTGCGTGCCGACCCCATCACCGCCGCCGTGCCGCTGGTGGCGGTGTCGGCCGATGCGCTGCCGCAGCAGATCGATGCGGCGCTGGCACAGGGCTTCGAGGCCTACCTCACCAAGCCGGTCGACTTCAAGGCCCTGCTGCGCCTGCTCGACGACCTTGCTGCGCGCTGAGCGCGCAGCCGCATCACATGCCGCGCTTGGCCTGCGTGAGCAGGGTGGAGACCTCGGTGGACACCTGCGCAAAGCGCGAGCCCGAGCCGATCATGCGCTCGGCCTCGGCGAAGGCGCCGGCGTTGATGCGCTTGGCCACGCTGCCGGCCTCGCGGTGGAAGTCGGCGTGGCGCTCGGTCAGCTCCACGAAGCGCGGCTTGTGCGACCACTGCTGGCCGCCCGGGCCATGGATCCACTTGCCCAGCGGGCATTGGTCGTCCTTGCAGATGGTGTCGGCGTCCAGGTGGCCGCGCTCGGCGATGGCTGCACGCAGCTTCACCTTCCACTGGCGGTGGGCGTCGATGGCCTTGTCGAAATCGAAGTCGGCCACCGACACGGCCGTCTCGGCGCGGCGCGCCACCAGGCCTGCGGGCAGGCGGAAGCGCGCCACCTCGTGTTGCAGATTGCGGGCCTGGTCCTGCATGGCATTGGCGGCTGCGGCGGTCTCCTCCACCATCGCGGCGTTCTGCTGGGTCATGCGATCGAGCTCGGTCACGGCGCTGCCGATCTGGTGCACGCCGGCGGCCTGCTCCTTGGCGCCGGTGGAGATCTCGCTCAGCAACTGATTCACGCGCTGCGCGTTGCCGACGATCTCCTGGATGGTGTTGCCGGCCTCGCGCACGATGTTGGCGCCCGAGGTGACCTTCTCGACGCTGGCGCCGATCAGGGTCTTGATCTCGCGCGCCGAGTCGGCCGAGCGGCCGGCCAGTGCGCGCACTTCTTGCGCCACCACCGCGAAGCCGCGGCCGGCCTCGCCAGCGCGAGCGGCTTCCACCGCCGCGTTGAGCGCCAGGATGTTGGTCTGGAAGGCGATGCCGTCGATGGTGCCGATGATGTCGCCGATGCGCGAGGACGAGTTGTGGATGTCCTCCATCGTAGACACCATCTGCAGCATCACCGCACCGCCGCGCTGCGCCACGGCGGCATTGCCATCGGCCAGCTTGGCCGCCTCCTGCACCTGGTCCGAGGTGTTGGTGACGGTGGAGGAGATCTCCTCCATGGCAGCCGCCGATTGCTCCAGGTTGGCGGCCGTCTGCTCGGTGCGCCCGTGCAGGTCGAGCGCGCCCGAGGCGATCTCGCTGCTGCTGTGGACGATCTCGGTGCTGGCATCACGCACGTGCTGCACCATGTTGCGCAGCGAGTCCTGCATCGCGCGCACGCTGTTCATCAGGTCGGCCGCCTCGTCCCGGCCCCAGGGAGACGGGGACGTGGTCAGGTCGCCTTCAGTCATGGCCTGCAGGTGGCGCTTGGTCTCTTGCAAGCCGCCGCGCATCACCAGGTAGAAGCAATGGAAGGCGTAGCCGCCCAGCAACATGGTCAGGGCCAGCGCCATGAGGCTGTACTCCGCGCCCCGCAGCATGGCGGCGCGGGCATCGTCCACGTAGTCGCCGGCGCCCACGATCCAGCCCCAGGGCTCGAAGCCCATCACGTAGGACACCTTGTCGACCGGCATTTCCTTGCCCGGCTTGGGCCACTGGTAGGCCACAAAGCCTGCCTTCTGGCGCTTCACCGTGTCCACGAAGCCCATGAACAGCGCAAAGCCGTTGGGGTCCTTCATGCCGGACAGATCGGTGCCGTTCAACGCGGGCTTGGCCGGGTGCATCACCATGCGCGGGGCCATGTCGTTGATCCACAGGTAGTTGCCGTCGCCAAAGCGCATCGAGCTCACGGCGTCGCTGGCCAGTTTCTGCGCCTTGTCGCGGGTGAGCAGGCCCGAGCTCTCCATGGCCTGGGCCCACACCAGCACGCCGTGCGCGGCCTGCACCTGCTGCTGCACGGAGTGGCGGCGCAACTCCATCTCGCGCTCGCCGGCGGCCCACAATTGCCAGCCCACCATCGCCAGCATGGGCAGCACCAGCAGGGCCGTGACCACGCTCGCCTTGGCCCGGAAGCCCATCATGCGGAACAGCCGCACGCCAGGCGCCCAGGGCCCGTGGTGCGTGAAGAATCCGTCCTGCGCCGGGGTGCTTTGGGTGGTGGAAGGCATGGGCTGAGTGGCTGTGGACATCGTGCTCTCGGCAAATATCGGGCTTTGCTGCGCAGGGGGGCGCATCAGGAAGAAGCCTATCCATCTGTCGGGGCTGCGGTCGGCTGAAATGCCGGGCATTGCCGCACTTGTTTGCCTTGCCGGCTCGCTAAACTCGGTCGCCTTGCTCCCCTGATTGCGCCATGACATCCGACCCGGTGCTGCCGCTGTTTGCCCCCGATTACGCCAGTGCCCGCCGCCAGTGGCTGGCCCTGGCCGCCGAACGCGGCCTGGCCGTGCAAAGCCACCTGCACCCGCTGCGCGGCCCCTCGGGCGAGGCCCTGGCGGTGGACGTGGTGCGCGAGGGCCCGGCCCGCGCGGCCCGGGTGCTGCTCACCACCAGCGCTGTGCACGGCGTGGAGGGCCACGGCGGCTGCGGCATCCAGGCCGGCTTGCTGCAACAGGGGGCCGGGCTGCTGGGCGGGCGCGATGCCGACACGGCCATCGTCCACGTGCACGCCATCAACCCGCATGGCTTTGCCTGGGGCCGGCGGGTGACCCACGAGAACGTGGACCTGAACCGCAACTTCATCGACTTCAGCCAGCCCCTGCCCGAACACCCCGACTACGCCGCCATCCACGGCCTGCTCTTGCCCCCGCAGTGGCCGCCCACGGCCGAGGGCGATGCCGAACTGCAGGCCCGGCTCGAGGCCATGGGCCCGCGCCGCGCGCAGATGGCCGTGACCAAGGGCCAGCACACGCACCCGGATGGCATGTACTTCGGCGGCCGCGAGCCCACCTGGAGTGCGCGCGTCTTTCGTGAGTTATTGTGCAGCCACACCCAGGGCTGCGAGCGCCTGGCCTGGATCGACCTGCACTCGGGCCTGGGCCCCTTCGGCGTGGGCGAGCGCATCTTTGCCGCCTTCGATGCCGCGGCCCTGCCGCGCGCACGCCAATGGTGGGGCGAGGGCGTGACCTCGGTGGACGCGGGCAGCTCCACCAGCATCCCCATGACCGGCCCCATCCAGAAGGCCGTGGTCGACGAATGCCCGCAGGTGGAGTACACCGGCATCTGTCTCGAGTTCGGCACGCTGCCCTTGCCGCAGATGCTGATGGCCTTGCGCGCCGACCATTGGTTGCACCAGCACCCCGAGGCCGATGGCGAGCTGGCGGCGGCGATACGCCGCGACATCCGCGATGCCTTCTACCCCGACACCGACGCCTGGAAGCGCGCCGTGTGGGCGCAGGGCCTGCAGGCCGCTCAGCAGGCGCTGGCGGGGCTGGCCACATGAGCCAGACCGCAGCGGGCGCCGCCCCCTGCTGGCAGCGCCTGGTGCACACCGACGATCTGGACCAGCACGCGCATGCGCAGCCGGGCTGGGCCCTGCACTACGAGCAGCTCTCGCCCGGCCGCTTCAGTGGCCTCGTGCACCACGTGCAGTTGCCCGGCACGCGCCTGGTGCACGAGCGCTGCGATCTGGCCGTGCGCCAGCGCGGCAGCCTGGGTGCCGGCCACTACGGCTTTGCCATGCCCTTGCACGCGGGCGCACAGCCGGCGATCTTCAATGGCCAGCGCGTGGACGCCGACGCCATCATGCTGGGCAGTGCGGCGGAGCTCGACCTGTGCACGCCCGAGCGCTTTAGCCTGGTGGCGGTGGTGGTGCAGGCCGACCTGCTCAACCCCTTGTGGCAGCAGATGTATGGCCGGCCGCCCTCGGCGTGGATCGAATCGCAGCTGGTGGTGGGCGCCCGCGCGGGCCTGGCCGCCGAGCTGCGCACCTGTCACCTGCGCGTGATGAATGACGCCGCCGCGCTGCTGGGGCCGGCAGCGCCCGACGCGGCGGGTGCCGGCGCTGCGCTGGCCGACGACACCGCCGCGCGGCAGCTGCGCGATGCGCTGCTGATCGAGTGGTTCGAGGCCTTGCCCGACAGCATCGACGCCTCTGGCTTGCCCGGCGCGCTGGCCCGCAAGCGCCTGGTGGACAAGGCCTGCGAGCTGATGCTGGCGCAGGCCGACGAGCCGCTGTCGATGCTGGAGGTGTGCCGCCGCCTGGGCACCAGCCGGCGCAAGCTGAACTACTGCTTCCACGACGTGCTCGGCAGCAGCCCGGTGAAGCACCTGCGCGCGGTGCGCCTGAACGGCGTGCGCCGCGAGCTGCGATCCACCGCGCCCAGCGTGCAGGACGCGGCCGCGCGCTGGGGCTTCTGGCACCTGGGCCAGTTCTCGCGCGACTACAAGCGCCAGTTTGGCGAGCTGCCCTCGGTGACGCTGAAGCAGCGCTGATTGCGCTCAGCCAACTCGTTACCCGAGCGGCTTCATCACAGCGCCATCGGCGGCGCCGCAAAGCTGCGGTATTCGTCTTCGAGCCAGCGCGCAAAGCGCAGGCACACCGGGTCGCCAAAGGCCGGGCCGATCACCTGGGCGCCGATGGGCAGGCCCTGGGGCGACAGGCCGATGGGCACCGCGGTGGCGGGCAGGCCCACCAGGCCCGCGTAGCCGGCCCAGAACATCTGTGTGGTGTGCGGCTGCGCGCGGCCGTTGACCTGCAGCATGCGCTCCCAGCGGTAGCCCACGTGGTCGTGCAGGATGGCCGGCGTGGCGGCGATGGGGCAGATGATCAGGTCCCATTGCTCGAAGAACTGCGCCCACTGCTGGCGCAGCCGCGCGCGGTCTTCATCGAGCTGCAGCCAGCGGCGGTGGCTCATCGTCTGCCCGCGCCAATGTGCGCCGGGGAACTCGCGCTCGTCCTCGGGGTGCGCCTGGGCCTGCGCCAGCGCGTTGGCAAATTCGGCATCGCTCAGATGGCCGCTCAGGGCCGAGCGCAGCAGCGGGACGAACACGCGCCAGCTTTCCTCGCTGTCCACCGGGCGTGCCTCGGTGCTCACCGTCAGCCCCTGGCGGCGCAGGAAGGCGGCCAGATCGTCCACGGCCTGGCGCACGCAGCCGTCCACCTCGGCGCGCGGCTCGTCGCTCATCACCGCCACTCTCATGCGCCGGGCCGGAACACCGGCATCGCGCCAAACTGCCGGAGTGCGCCCCATGGGGCCGAAGGCGCTCAAGGGGGCAGAGACGATGTCCATCGCCAGCGTGAGGTCGTGCGCGCTGCGCGCCAGCGGGCCGGCCGCGCCGATGTCTGTTGAGTCGGCGCACACGTCGCCGGGCAGCTCGTGGCCGGTCAGGGGCACCACGCCCCAGGTGGGCTTGTGGCCCCACACGCCGCAGTAGTGCGCGGGGTTGCGGATGGACGAGCCGATGTCGCTGCCCAGCTCGAGCGCGCCCAGCCCGGCCGCCAGCGCGGCCGCTGCGCCGCCCGACGAGCCGCCGGGCGAGCGCTGCAGATCCCAGGGGTTGTTGCTGGTGCCATAGACCGGGTTGAAGCTCTGCCAATCGGCCAGCGCCACCGGCACATTGGTCTTGCCGTAGATCACAGCCCCTGCGTCGATCAGGCGCTGCACCGCCACGGCGGTGCGCGAGGCGATGTTGTTGCGCTGCGCCTCGAAGCCCCAGGTGGTGGGCAGGCCCGCCACGTCGAAGGACTCCTTCACCGTCATCGGCAGGCCGTGCAGCGGGCCCCAGTCGAGGCCGCGCGCCAGCGCGGTGTCGGCCTCGCGGGCGCGCTGCAGCGCGCGCTCGGTGTCCAGCACCACCACGGCGTTGAGCGCGGGGTTCAGGCGCGCCACGCGATCGAGGTGGTGTTGCAGCAGTTCCACTGCAGAGATCTCGCGGCGGCGCAGCAGCCGTCCCATCTCGGTGGCGCCCAGCAAGGCAATGTCGGTCATGGTGTACAGCAGGAGCGGGTGGTGGTGCACTTGATCGTACGCAAGCGGCGCGGGGCCTGGTAGCTGATTTCGGCAGTCGGGCACGCGGGTTTGTCCGCAGCGCCCCGGCGCGGTGCAGGCGCATGGCCGTGGCAGCATCGACCGCGAAGACCCCGATGCGGGTTTGCCGAATCTTGATAACCGGGGCCGCCCTGGCCTTGCCACACTGCGCACACGAATGAACATCGCCACCGACCCGATCACCGATCTGGATGCGCACGCGCTGTCCCGGGCCATCCACGCTCGGCAGCTGTCGTGCCGCGAGGTGATGCAGGCCTACCTGGCGCGCATCCACCGCATCAACCCGCACTTCACCGCCATCGTCAACCTGGCGGCCGATGACGCGCTGCTGCGGCAAAGCGACGAGTGCGATGCCGAACTGGCGCGCGGCCACTCGCGCGGCTGGATGCACGGCATGCCGCAGGCCATCAAGGACACGGGCCAGGCGCTGGGCTTTCCCACCACCTTTGGTTCACCGCTGCTGAAGCACTCGATGCCCGCCGCCGACAGCGTCATGACCGCGCGCATGAAGGCGGCCGGCTGCATCGTGGTGGGCAAGACCAACATGCCCGAGTTCGGCCTGGGCTCGCACACCTACAACCAGCTGTTCGGCAACACCGGCAATGCCTGGGACACGAGCGTGAGCGCTGGCGGCTCGAGCGGCGGCGCGGCCGTGTGCCTGGCGCAGCGCCTGCTGCCGGTGGCCGATGGCTCTGATTTCATGGGCTCGCTGCGCAACCCGGCCGGCTGGAACCACATCTTCGGCATGCGCCCCAGCCAGGGCCGCATCCCGTCCTGGCCCAAGCCCGAGCTCTTCGTCAGCCAGCTGGGCATCGAAGGGCCGATGGCGCGCACGGTGCGCGATCTGGCGCAGTTGCTGTCCACGCAATGCGGGCACGATCTGCGCGCGCCCTTGTCCATCGCGCAGGGCGCGCAGAGTTTCGTGCCCGAGGGCGAGCCCTCGGTGCGTGGCCTGCGCATCGCCTGGCTGGGCGATCTGGGCGGCCACCTGGCCACCGAGCCGGGCGTGCTCGAGGTGTGCGAGCAAGCGCTGCAGCGCATGGCCGACGGCGGCGCCATCGTCGAGCCCAGCAGCCTGGGCTTCGATCTCGACCAGCTCTGGCAGGCCTGGCTGCTGTGGCGTCGCGCGCTGGTGAGCCCCTCGGTGGCGGCGGCGCTGGCCAATGGCGGCACGCGCGAGCAGATCAAGCCCGAGGCGCTGTGGGAGCACGACCAGGCCGCGGGCCTGCACTTCACCGATTTCATGCGCGCGGCGCAGGTGCGCAGTGCGTTCTATGCGCAGCTGCTCAGCCTGTTCGATCACTTCGATGCACTGGCTCTGCCGGTGGCGCAGGTCTGGCCCTTTGCGATGGCGCAGACCTGGCCCAGAGTGGTGGCTGGCCGCACGATGGACACCTATCACCGCTGGATGGAAGCCACGATCTACGCCACCTTTGCCGGCGCGCCCGCCATCAGCGTGCCCGCCGGTTTCGATGCGAGCGGGCGCTGGCCCATGGGCTTGCAACTCATCGGCAAGCCGCAGGGCGATGCCGCGCTGCTGCGTTTGGCTGCGGGCTACGAGGCCTTGATTCCATCGCTGTTGGCGCGTCGCCCGCCAGCACCGGCTTGATGCGGGTGTTTGTCCCGATCGGCCCTCTCAGTCCCCCGCACCACAATCGAACGCACCACATTTGCGCATTGGCCCGGCGTGATCCAGGCACAACGATTGCAAGCAATTCGTCCAATCCTTGAAAGGTTCCCATGAAGCTTCACCGCAGATCGCTCGTGTCCCTCGCCCTGCTGGCCGGCACCACGCTGTTCCACACCGGTGCCATGGCCCAGGCCAACGTGCTGCGCATCGTGCCGCACAGCAATCTGGCCATCCTCGACCCGATCTGGACCACGGCTTACATGAGCCGCAACCACGGCTACATGATCTACGACACGCTCTTCGGCACCGACGAGAACGCGAAGATCAAGCCGCAGATGGTGGAGAGCTGGACCGAAAGCGCGGACCACCGCCTGTGGACCTTCAAGCTGCGCAAGGGCCTGGAGTTTCACGATGGCAAGCCGGTCACCAGTGAAGACGTGGTGGCCTCGCTGCAACGCTGGGGCAAGCGCGACGCAATGGGCTCGGCCCTGATGCAGTTTGTGCAGCGCATGGACACGCCGGCACCCGACACCTTCCGCATCTTCCTGGGCGAGGCCTGCGGCTTCGTGCTCGAGGCACTGGGCAAGCCTTCGTCCAACGTGCCTTTCATCATGCCCAAGCGCGTGGCCGAGACCGACGCCTTCAAGCAGATCGAGGAGCACATCGGCTCGGGCCCCTACGTGTTCAAGAAGGACGAGTTCAAGCCCGGCGACAAGGCCGTGTACACCAAGTTCGCCAAGTACGTGCCGCGCAGTGAGCCGCCGTCGGGCTCCACCGGTGGCAAGCGCGTGTATGTGGATCGCGTCGAGTGGAACCTGGCCCTGCGCGACGCGCAGGCGCAGGTCAATGCGCTGCAGAAGGGCGAAGTGGACATCATCGAGCAGCTCTCGTTCGATCACTACGAGTCGGCCAAGACCGATGCCAACATCCAGATGCCCAAGACCGACAAGTTCGGCCTGCAGTACATGGGCCGCTTCAATCACCTGATGAAGCCCTTCGACAACGTGAAGGTGCGGCAGGCCGCATTGGCCGCCTTTGCGCAGGAGCCCTTCCTGCGTGCCCAGGTGGGTGTGAAGGAGCTGTATCGCCCCTGCGCCAGCATGTTCGTCTGCAACACGCCTTTCGGCAGCACGGCCGGCAGCGACATCCAGGCCAAGAGCAACATGAAGAAGGCGCAGGACCTGCTCAAGGCCAGCGGCTACGACGGCACGCCCATCATCATCATGAAGCCCACCGATCTGGCCTCAATCCAGAAGCTGCCCGACGTGGGCGCGCAGTTGCTGCGCCAGGCCGGCTTCAAGGTCGACCTGCAGGCGATGGACTGGCAGACGCTCGTCGGCCGCCGAGCCAAGAAGGACGGCTGGCACATGTTCTTCACGGCCTGGCAGGCGTTTGACGTGTGGAACCCGATCAGCAACCCCATCACCGACACCCGCGGCGAGAAATCGGTGTGGTTCGGCTGGGCCACCGATGAAAAGATGGTGGGCCTGCGCAATGAGTTCATGCGCGCCACCGAGGAGCCCGTCAAGAAGAAGCTGGGCGAGGCGATCCACGCGCGTGCCTTCGAGATCGCCACGCACGCGCCGCTGGGCGAGTACGACGCGCCGATGGCCGCACGCAAGAACATCACCGGGTTCTTCGTCACCAACGGCAACATGTACTGGAACCTGAAGAAGAACTGACAGGGATGAAGCTCTCCACTGTGCGGCAGCCCACGCATCCATGCTGAACTTTCTCTTCAAGCGCCTGCTCTCCACGATCCCGGTGTTGCTGATCGTGGCGGTGCTGGTGTTCTTGATGCTGCGGCTCACACCGGGTGACCCGGCCGCGGTGTTGGCGGGTGATGCCGCCAGCACCGAGCAGATCGCCAAGATCCGCGCCGGCCTGGGGCTCGACAAATCCATCCCGCAGCAGTTCGCCATCTGGTTCGGCAATGTGGTCACGGGTGATCTGGGCGAATCCTTCTACTACAAGACCAAGGTCACCACGCTCATCGGGCAAAGGCTGGAGCCCACCGTCTCCCTGGCGCTGCTCACCATCACGCTGGCGGTGCTGGTGGCCGTGCCGCTCGGCGTGATGGCGGCGTGGCGCTTCGGCAGCTGGCTCGATCGGGGGCTGATGGGCTTCTCGGTGCTGGGCTTCTCGGTGCCGGCCTTCGTGCTGGCCTATGTGCTGATCTGGCTGTTTGCGCTGAAGCTGGGCTGGCTGCCGGTGCAGGGCTACAAGCGCATCGCCGATGGCGTGGGGCCGTGGGCGTATCAGCTGATCCTGCCCTCGCTCACGCTGTCGGTGATCTACATCGCGCTGATCGCGCGTGTCACCCGCGCCTCGGTACTCGAGACACTGGGCGAGGACTACATCCGCACCGCACGCGCCAAGGGCCTGCCCGAGCTGGCCGTGCTGATGCGCCACGCGCTGGCCAATGCCGCGGTGCCCATCATCACCGTGATCGGCATCGGCATTGCGCTGCTGATCGGTGGCGTGGTGGTCACTGAATCTGTGTACGCGATTCCGGGGTTGGGGCGCCTCACCGTGGACGCCGTGCTGGCCCGCGATTTCCCAACCATCCAGGGTGTGATCCTGCTGTTCTCCTTCGTCTACGTGGCGATCAATTTGCTGGTGGACTTGAGCTATGTGTTTTTCGACCCTCGCATTCGCTACTGAGGCGACATGACCGAACCTGTTGATGTCGCCCAGTACGAGGCGCTGTCCGTCGAGGCGGCCACCGTCGTCAACCAGCCCAGTGCCTGGGCGCGCGTGCGGCGCAACGTGTCCGTGCGCATCGGCGGCACGGCCTTGCTGCTGCTGGTGTTGGTGGCGCTGCTGGCGCCCTGGCTCGGCACGGTGGACCCAACGCTGTTCGATCCGGCCAGCCGCGATCTGCTGCCCGGCAAGTTCGGCGAGATCACCACGCTGGAAGGCGAGACGATCAAGCACCGCTTTCTCATGGGGTCGGACAGCTTCGGCCGCGATATCTACAGCCGCGTGATCTACGGCACCCAGGTCTCGCTGATCGTGGGCCTGGCCACGGCCGTGGTGGCCATGGCCTTCGGCATCGTGTTCGGGCTGCTGGCGGGCTTCTTCCGCTGGCTCGATGGCCCGCTGATGCGGGTGATGGACGGCGTGATGGCCATCCCTGCCATCCTGATCGCCATCGCGCTGGTGGCGATGTGGCGCGGCAGCCTCACCACGGTGGTGATCGCCATCGCCATCCCCGAGATCCCGCGCGTGACGCGCCTGGTGCGCTCGCTGGTGCTCTCGATCCGCGAAGAGCCCTATGTGGAGGCCGCCATCTCGCTGGGCACGCCCACCTGGAAGATCATGGGCCGCCACATCCTGCCCAACACCGTGGCGCCACTGGTGGTGCAGGGCACCTTCATCTGCGCCTCGGGCATCCTGGTGGAGGCCATCCTCTCGTTTCTTGGCGTGGGCCTGCCGCCCGACATCCCAACGTGGGGCAATGTGATGGCCGAAGGCCGCGCGCAGTTCAACGAGTACCCGCACAACATCTTCTTCCCGGGCATCTTCCTGGCCATCACCGTGCTGGCCGTGAACATCCTGGGCGATGGCTTGCGTGATACGTTGGACCCGAAGATGGCCAAGCGCGTATGAACGCCGTCGCCCCCATCCTCGAGGTACGCGACCTCACCATCGCCTTGCCCTCGGGCGGCGACCGCTCCACGGCCGTGCGCAATGTCTCTTTCACTGTGGGCGCGGGCGAGATCCTGTGCCTGGTGGGTGAATCGGGCTCGGGCAAATCGGTCATCGCGCAGAGCGTGATGGGCCTGCTGCCCAAATCGCTTCCGGTGCAGCAGGGCCAGATCCTGCTGCAGGGCGAGGACATCACGCACGCGCCGCTGTCGCGCCTGCGCGAGCTGCGCGCCACACGCATGTCGATGATCTTCCAGGAGCCCATGACCGCGTTGAACCCGGTGATGACCTGCGGCGACCAGATCGACGAGGTGCTGGCGCAGCACACCAAGTTGTCACCGGCAGAGCGCAAGAAGAAGGTGCTCGACATCGTGCGCGAGGTGTTGCTGCCCGACCCTGAGCGCATGGTGGCGAGCTTCCCGCACCAGCTCTCGGGCGGCCAGCGCCAGCGCATCATGATCGCGATGGCCCTGGTGCTCGATCCGGTGCTGCTGATCGCAGACGAGCCCACCACCGCGCTGGATGTCACCACGCAGGCGCAGATCCTCAAGCTGGTGCTGGATCTGCAGCAGCGCCACGGCGCGGGCGTGCTCTTCATCACCCACGATTTCGGCGTGGTGGCCGAGGTGGCACAGCGCGTGGCCGTGCTGCGCCTGGGCGATATGGTGGAGGTGGGCGACAAGCACGATGTGCTCAAGCGGCCGCAGCACGCCTACACGCGCATGCTGATCGGCGCCGTGCCCACGCTGCACTTGAAGCAGCGCGCCAACGACGCGTCCGCACCGGTGGTGCTGCGCGTGAAAGACCTCGAGAAGACCTACCTCGACAAGGGCTGGTTCGGCCCGCACCGCACGGTGCACGCGGCCAAGGCCGTGAACCTGGAGATCCGCCGCGGGCAGACACTGGGCATCGTGGGCGAATCGGGCTCGGGCAAGTCCACCGTGGCGCGCTGCGTGGTGCGCCTGATCGACCCCAGCAGCGGCCAGGTGGTGCTCGACCCGGACGACGCCGATGGCGGCGACGACATCGCCATGATGCCCGCGCGCACCCTGCGCCCGCTGCGCAAGCGCGTGCAGATCGTGTTCCAGGATCCCTACCGCTCGCTCAATCCGCGCCGCACCGTGGCCCAGGCCATGGTGGAAGGGCCGATGAACTACGGCCTGTCGCATGCAGAGGCGATGACACGCGCCAAGGATCTGCTCAAGCTCGTGCGCATGGACGCGAGCGCGATGGACCGCTATCCGCACCAGTTCTCGGGCGGCCAGCGCCAGCGCATCTGCATCGCCCGCGCGCTGATGATGGAGCCCGAGTTGCTGATTGCCGATGAAGCGGTGTCAGCGCTCGATGTGTCGGTGCAGGCCCAGGTGCTGCAGCTGTTCGAGGAGATTCGTGCCCGGCTGAACCTGGCCATGCTCTTCATCACGCACGATCTGCGCGTGGCCTCGCAGGTGTGCGATCAGCTGGCGGTGATGTCCAAGGGCCAGGTGGTGGAGTACGGCCCGGCGCACCAGGTGTTTGGCGCGCCGCAGCACGAGTACACGCGCGCGCTGTTTGCAGCAGCGCCAGGGCGCGGCTTCGAGTTCGGTGTCTGATCCGGCGCCCGCCACGGTGTGCGCGCGGCCCTGATCCCCGCGCTGCTGGCGCTGTGCTGGGGCCTCAACTGGCCCATCGTCAAGATCATCCTCGGCAGCGTGCCGCCCTTCACCTTGCGCTGGCTTGGCCTGGGCTTGGGTGGGATGTTGCTGCTGGGCCTGGCGCGGCTGCGTGGCCTGCCGCTGTGGCCTGCCGAGCACCGAGCCCAATGGCCGCGCCTGCTGGTGGCCGGCCTGCTCAACGTGGCCGCCTTCAACCTGTGCACCGCGTTCGCGCAGCTGTCCACCAGCACCTCGCGCGCCTCGGTGCTGACCTACACCATGCCGATGATCTCGGCGCTGATGGCCTGGGTGCTGCTGGGCGAGCGGCCCGACCGGCGGCGCGCTGCCGCGCTGGCGCTGGGCAGCGCCGGCATCGCGCTGCTGGCCTGGCCGGTGTTGCAGCGCGGGCTGGCTGGTGAGTTGAGCGACACCGCCTGGCGCGGCCTGGCCATGCCCCTGCTGGCGGCCACTGCCTGGGCCGCTGGCACGGTGCACGCCAAGCGCTGGCCGCTGGCCGGCGAGCGCATGGCCAACACCGGCTGGCAACTGCTGGTGGGCGCGGCCTGTGGCGGCGTGGGCGCGGTGGCCACGGGTGAGCACTGGCCCACGCATTGGCCCGCACCGGTGCTGGCGGCGCTGGCCTACCACGTGGTCATCGCCACGGCCTTTGCCTACGTGATCTGGTTCGTGCTGCTGGCGCGCTTCTCGGCCACCGTGGCCTCGCTCACCACGCTGGCCGTGCCGGTGGTGGGTGTGCTCGGCGCGATGGCCCTGGTGGGTGATCGGCCGGCCGCACTCGACTGGCTGGGTTTTGCCCTGGTGCTGGGTGGCGCGGCGCTGGTAGCGCTGCGGCTGGGGGGACGCCCCTGATGGCGCACGGGGCAGGTGTCTGCATATGATGGGCCGCCCCCGAGTGTTCCACTGCACAGGAGATCGCCATGTCAAGCCAGCCCAGTCAGTTCGTCTGGTATGAATTGTTGTCACCCAACGCCGCCGCCGCGCAGGCCTTCTACACCCAGGTGATCGGCTGGCGCGCCGCCGACGCCGGCATGCCGGGCATGCGCTACACCCTGCTCTCGGTGGGCGAGGCGGCCATCGCCGGCCTGATGGACGTGCCCCCAGGCGCGCACCCCGGCTGGTTTGGCTACGTGTGGGTGGACGACGTGGACGCCAGCGCGCAGCGCCTGCAGGCCTTGGGGGGCAAGCTGCTGCGGCCCGCCGAGGACATCCCCGGCGTGGGCCGCTATGCCACCGTGGCCGACCCGCACGGCGCGGTGTTCTACCTGTTCCGCGATGCGTCCGGCGACAACCCCTCGCGCCTGCCCGCCGGCACGCCCGGCGTGGTGAGCTGGCACGAGCTCTACGCCGGCGATGGCGATGCCGCATTTGCGTTCTACTCGGCCCTGTTCGGCTGGACCAAGGACACCGCCATCGACATGGGCCCGATGGGCACCTACCAGCTGTTTGCAGCGGGCGGCAATGCCATCGGCGGCATGATGACCCGGCCGCCGCAGGTGCCCGTGCCGTGCTGGCAGTACTACATCGCGGTGGACCACATCGACGCCGCCGCCGGCCGAGCCACGGCCGCCGGCGGCCAGGTGCTGATGGGCCCGCACGAGGTGCCCGGCGGCAGCTGGATCGTGCAATGCCTCGATCCGCAGGGCGTGCCCTTTGCGATGGTGGCGCCCGTGCGCTGAGCAAGCCACCCCGAGCGAGAACAACACGAAGGAGACAAGCGATGAAACACAAACCACGAATCAACGCGCACCCCACACCACTGGCCGCACCGGGCCGCCGCCGCCTGCTGCTCGGTGCCTCTGCCGCCAGCCTGGGTGTGGCCCTGCCTTTCAGAGTGAGCGCACAGGCGGCCGCAGCGTCCACCTGGCCGTCCAAGCCCATCCGCATCGTGGTGCCGTTCCCGCCCGGCGGCCTCACCGACGGGCTGGCGCGCAACTACGGCGAGTTTCTGGCGCGCAAGTTCGGTGCCACCGTCATCGTCGACAACAAGCCCGGCGCGGGCGGCACCATCGGTATCGATGCCGTGGCCAAGGCGCCGCCCGATGGCCACACGCTGCTCATCAGCACCTCGGGCTCGCTGTGGCAGAGCCGCGTGCTCTACCGCAAGCTGCCCTTCAATGCCGACCGCGAACTGGTGCCGATCTCACTCTTCCCCAGCGGCGCACTGGCCTTTGCGGTGCCCGACAAGCTGCCAGTGAAGAGCCCCAAGGATTTCGTCGAGCTCGCGCGCAAGCAGCCAATCAACATGGGCACCTACGCGCCGGCCTCGTGGCCGCACCTCATCGTCGACACCTGGAACCAGACGCTCGGCCTGAACATCGTGGCCGTGCACTACAAGGGCGAATCGCCGATGTACCTGGATCTGTCTACAGGGCAGGTGCAGGGTGCCGTGGGCAGCGTGCAGGGCCTGCTGGCGCACATCCAGCGCGGGGCGGTGCGCCCGGTGGCGATGACGGGCATGAACCGCAGCCCCAAGCTGCCCGACGTGCCCACCTTCGTGGAGCAGGGCTTCAACCACCCGGTGTTCCGCCTGGAGGGCTGGCTGCCGATGTGCGCACCCACCGGCACGCCGGTGGCCATCCTGGAGCAGATCAACGCCACCATCCGCGAGGCCTATGGCTCGCCCAAGATCCGCGAGATGCACCAGTTCTTCGGCATCCCCACCGGCCCCACGCACACGCTGGCCGAGGCCGCCAAGCAGTGGGCCGATGATGCGCCGCAGTGGATCGCGGCGGCCACCAAGCTGGGCATCACGCTGGATTGAAGGGCAGGCCGGTCTCTTGCAGGCCGCCCGCGCCCATCAGGTTGACGTGGTCGATGTTGAGCGCGGTGGTCGATGCCATCAGCCCCAGGCTGGCCGGCGTGAAGCTGCCGTCGGCCAGCAGGGCCACGTAGGCCGCTGCCTCGGCGACGGTGGGCTGTTGGCCAATAACATTTGAATAAAGCAGGTCAACCACCGCCTGCGGGCTGGCGTTGGCGCCCAGGCGGGCGTCGAGCGCCAGCTGCATCAGCGCCAGGGGCGTGGTGCCGGTGTCGAGCAGGTGCAGGCCGATGCCCACGTAGTCGGGGCGCGCGCGCACCGAGGCCGGGCCGAACACCGCGCCCAGCGTCAAGGCGGTGACGCCGGCATGCTGCTGCGCTGCGGTATCCAGGGCCAGGTGGGTGTCTGCAAAGCTCAGGCGCTCGACATCCTCCATGCGCAGGCGGCCCGCGCCGTCCTTGGCGATCACCTGGCTTTCGCCCAATTGCAGATCCAGCGTGTAGGCCGAGCGCGGCTGCTGCAGCGCGAGCGTGTCGATGCCATCACCGCCATTCAGGTACAGCTCGCCGCGACCCATGGTGAACACCTCGTTGCGCGCACCACCGAGGGTGTTGGTGCTGAAGGCGAAGTCGTGCAGCGGCAAGAAGGCATTGCCCGCCAGATCAGTGACCACACCCGCTGGCAAGTGCCAGCTGAAGTGCGCCCCCGAGGGCAGGTCCTTGGGCGGGTTGATGCTCAGCCCTTGGGTGCCCATGGTGATGGCCGGGCTGCTGCGGATGTCGAAGCTGGCGAAGGTGGCGCCCCTGTCGTCCCGCAGCAGCAGCTGGCCCTGGCCGATCTGGATCGGTTCGTTGAAGGTGAAGGAGAAATCGGCGGTGACATCGGTGCCACGCGGCTGCTCCACGGCACTGGCCAGCACGAGTTCGGGGGGTACCAGGTCGAACACCTGCCCGGCTGCGGCGCCGAAGAAGATGCGCAGGTCCAGCGTGTCGGCGCCGTTGTCGAAGCGCAGCAGCTCCAGATCGCGCAGCACCACGTGCAGGTCGACGGCCGCGCCGGGCTTGGCATCGAGCGTCACCGTGCCGCCCGTGCCGATGGCCAGATCAAAGCTGCTGCGCAGCAGCGCGCCCAGATCCAGCAGATCGACACCCGCGCCGCCATCGATCTGGTGGCTGCCCGCGCTGGACAAGGAGAAGCGGTCGTTGCCCGCCCCGCCGATCAATACAGACATGCTGAACTCCTGCTGCCAATGTCTTGGATGCTAACGTCAAAAATAATGATCCAACATGGTGCTGCTCGCCGGCGCACATCAGCACGGATCGCTGCTGCACACGGGTTCACGCGGGCCATGCGAGCCTGCTGCGCTGCTAGCATGGCCTCAAAGCCCGCCACAAGCAAGCCATGACCGACGCCGCCATCCACCCACCACCCAGCGTGCTGCAGGGCCTGCGCGTGCTCGAACTGGGTCAAGTGCTGGCGGCACCCTTTGCCGGCGCGATCTTTGCCGACCTGGGCGCCGAGGTGCTGAAGATCGAGCGCGTGGAGGGCGGCGACGATGCGCGGCGCATGGGCCAGCCTTTTCGCCACGGCGATGCGCTGGCCTTCCACATCTTCAACCGCGGCAAGCAGTCGCTGGCGATCGATCTCAAGAGCGTTGCCGGCCTGGCCGCATTCGAAACCCTGGCCGCGCAGGCCGACATCCTGGTGCACAACCTGCGCCCCGGCGTGCCCGCCGAGATGGGCCTGGACGGCCCCACGCTGTGCGCCCGCCACCCGCGCCTGATCTACTGCGAGATCTCTGCTTTCGGCCACATCGGCCCCATGGCGCTGCGGCCCGGCTATGAGCCCCTGGTGCAGGCCTACAGCGGCCTGAGCAGCACCAATGGCGGGCCCAATGATCCGCCCATCCGCGTGGGCGCCTCGGTGTGCGACCAAGGCACCGGCATGTGGGCCGTGATCGGCGCGCTGGCCCTGCTGCAGCAACGCCAGCGCACCGGCCGCGGCGGCGTGGTGCAGGCCTCGCTGCTGGAGACCGCGATGGTGTGGAACGCGCAGAAGGCCGACGCCTGGATCAACCAGGGCCAGCTGCCCGTGCGCCACGCCAGCGGCCACCCCGGCTTCGTGCCCTACGAAGCCTTCGAGGCCAGCGACGGCCCGTTTCTCATCTGCTGCGGCAACGATCGCCTGTTTGGCAAGCTCGCACAAGAGCTGGGCCAGCCGCAGTGGGCCGCCGACCCGCGCTTCGCCACCAACCAGGCCCGCCTGCAACACAAGCAGGCCTTGTTCGACGAGCTGTGCCCGCTGCTGCGCGAGCACCCTCGGGGCCAATGGATGGCCCGCTTCGAGGCCGTGGGCGTGCCCTGTTCACCGATCCTCAGCGTGCCCGAGGTGATGCAGGAGCCGCAGGTGCAGGCCTTGGGCATGCTGCTGCCCGTGCCGGGTGAAGACTTCAGCCTCACGGGGCTGCCCTTGTCGTTCGACGGGCAGCGGCCGGGGTTTGCAAGCGGGGCGCCGAGGTTGGGGGAGCACAACACCGAGCATGGGCTGGCGGGAGTGAGCAACTCGCATTCGGTCTGACGCAGTTGAGTTTTCAGCAATTCGGAGCTCAGAAGAATGGCCTCTGTTCATCGCGAGACAAACATCGACGCCCCGGCGTCTCAGGTCTGGGCTGCGCTGCGGGATGTCGGGGCGCTGCACACGAAGCTCGTCCCGGGCTTTGTCACCGGGTGCACGCTGGATGGCGAAGCGCGCCTGGTCAGCTTTGCCAACGGCATGCAGGCCAGGGAGCTGATCCTGGATGTCGACGACGAGCGCATGAGGGTGGCATGGGCCGCCGTGGGCGGTCGCCTCACTCACCACAACGCTTCGGCGCAAGTCTTGCCCACAGGGGAAAGTTCATGCAAAGTGCAGTGGATCGCCGACCTGTTGCCGCATGAACTGGCGCCTGCCATCGCTGCCATGATCGAGCAAGGTCTCGCGGCGATGAAGCGCTGCCAGGAGTCGCACAGTGCTGCCTGAGTCATTGCCGCTGTCGCTCGCTTGATCTGCTGGACAGGGGACGACCAGAGCCGCAGTTCCGATCATCGGAGGCCCATGTGAAGACGAGCCATCTGTATCGAATGCGTTTCACATACCCAGAGGGCTGGTCCGTCAACCTGGCAGGATCGGAGAGCAGCGAATCGCAGCACTTCTTCCTCGCGGAGGGCATCTGCGAAGGAAAGCTCGCTGGGCGGCTGCGCGCTTCAAACCACCCGCGCCGAAGAGGTGATGGAACGTTCGAGCCCAACTTTCAAGGGGTCATCGAGACGTCCGATGGTGCCGTCATCTATCACGAGTGCCGTGGATACGGGCGGGCTTATCCACCGGGGCGTCGGCAGATCGTGGTTTCAGGCGTTCACCTGTGCGACGACCCTAGATACAAGTGGCTCAATGATGTTGTCGCGGTGGGTACAGGCGAAGTTCGTGCAGCGGGCAAGGACAGCTCAGAACTGGTGATCGACTGGTATGAAGTGATCTGGGAGCCAGTGGCCGATTGACGGCGATTTGTCTTGAGCGTCGTTCTCTTGCCCGCAGCACCCGCTCCGCAGGGGCAACACAAGGGCGCACATGGCTTGCGCGGGGAGGTGGTTGGATTGGAGGAGGCAATGCAGGCTTCACAGGCCATGATCGAGCAAGGTCCCGCCAGCGCAGCGGGTGAAAGATAAGGCCCATGATCCGCAGCCAGGATGAGCTTTCGGTCGCTTGGCTCGGCAGCGTGTTGAAGCAGCCAGTGGACTCCATCAGGGTGACTGCCGGCAGCGGCAATTGGTCGAGTCAATTGGCGATCGATGCACGGATGAGTGACGGCACTTCGCGCGCACTTCGCTTGAAGATCTGCCTCGGGCGAACCTTCGGGCGCTCAGAGCTTGACTACTACACCCGAGATTACCTGGGCATGGCGAACGCACCGCTGGTGCGGTGCTTCGACGCGCAATACGAGCCCGACACGGGATATCACCTGCTGCTCGAGGACCTGGCCTCAACGCACACCGACAACCGGGATGTTGCGCCGAGCCTGGCCTACGGCATTGCCGTGGCCGAGGCGCTTGGCCGCCTGCACCGGCATCACTGGCAGCGCGGGCCTGTTCCCGACCGTGCGCAACTGGATCGTTACTTCGACGAGATTCGCCCCGGGCTCCTGCCGCTGGAGCGCGCCACGGCTTGTTCGCTGCAGCAGCAATTCGAGCGGCATGAACAGGCCTTCCGACAGCGGTGGGCCCATCCCCAGGGCATGTCACTGCTGCATGGCGACCTCAATCCAACGAATGTCTTGACGCCCGCGGGCTGCGCTGCCCCGGTGTACTTTCTGGACCGGCAGCCCTTCGAATGGTCACTGACCTATGGCCTGGCGGCATCGGACCTGGCCTACTTCATGATCCCCTGGTGGCCAGCCCCAACGCGAGCTCAGTGCGAGTTGGTGGTGCTGCGCCATTGGTTCGACGCGCTCGATGCGCCGGACTACAGCTGGCACGATGCGCAGTCGGACTGGCGGCTGTCGGTCGAGCAGTGCCTG
>Ga0268298_10000104_pt1 | contig 103152 bp, 82 predicted proteins | sample WWTPWeurt_MetaG_FD_194462 | JGI IMG/M metagenome (GOLD analysis project Ga0268298, IMG submission 194462) | Activated sludge microbial communities from WWTP in Nijmegen, Gelderland, Netherland - WWTP Weurt | ecosystem: Engineered > WWTP > Aerobic digester > Activated sludge | place...
GTCAATTTGGACCGGCGGGGGGTGGTCAATTTGCTCCGGCGAGACCTGGTCAATTTAGACCGGCGAGACCTGGTCAGCTTGCTCCAGCGAAGGGTGGTCAATTATACCGGATTTTCCAGCCTTGTCATCGGTTACTTCAGCCAAACCGAATTGGTTAAACCGACCGGTTAGTAAGCCTGCAGCACCTACATATTTAGTTTGCCACAAAACACTGGAATGCGATTTATCAAATTTCCATAAATCCGGATTGCCTGCTGTGGTTCCAGCTAGGTGAATGTTGGTTCCGCGGGTAATTTTTGGTCCTGATGGTGTGATATCACCATCATCATGTGTACATGTCCAATAGATAAGCCCAATTGTAAGTACTACTAAAAGGCTCAATAATTTTGATTTCATATGGCTTGGTTTTAAGTGAAAAAATTGATCAAAATCAAATTTACAATGGCGTGGACTTTGGCATGATGATCTATGTCACCACATCAAATGATAAATATTAACATAATGTATTCCCAACTTATATTAAACGATCATGCGTTTGGAATTCAAACCAATGGCTTTAAATCCTTCAATCGCTAACTCCGACTTTATTAATTTTGTTGAGGTTAATGAAATGTAGTTTGAATTCATTCAAATTATTTTAATTTTAATTCGATTCAATGGATCATCAAAAAAATCATTTGAAATAGGTAATTGTGGGGTGGGTGTAAAGCAAATTACTAAATCATAGTTGCAAGCCATTTGAAATTCATCCAAGGAAAGTGTATCGTGCGATATGATATATAAACCTCTTCAAAGATTAGTCAGTCCCTAGGCAGATAGTACGGTTTCAATAGGTCACAAACTGTGAGTAATCAAATAGATTGATTGCAAGTCTAATTCAAATTCAACTTGGAGTGTATGCGGTGAGTGTTTCTTTTCCGATCGCCTAAAAAAGGGTGACAATTTGTTGGATTCTTGTACTATAAATGGAAACCTACGAGCTTTTAAAATACATTAAGAAATCAAAGAAACACAGTCATTGAGATGGGTGTCTGTGATTTAAAACGCTCAACTGAGTGGAACAGTCACGAAGCACAGGTTCCATCAATTTGGATGGATGGAATATATATTTGGTTGCAAAGGGGTGCTTCATCAGGTCACTTGAGGAAGTCAAAGTAAGTAAAATAAGACAAGAGGCAAAAAGGTTGAAGAGCCCCATCGTAAGCGATGGGACTGCGGCAACAAAAAATAAGGTGTAAAAAAAATTGAGCGGATCGGACGGGACTCGAACCCGCGACCCCGTGCGTGACAGGCACGTATTCTAACCAACTGAACTACCGATCCGTCGTTGCTGCCGAATGCAGTCAACCAATTTAACTTGAAGCTGCAAAGATAAAAACAATCCCATTCATTGCATGAATGCGTTAAAAAAAATATTAATGTTATAAAATATTATAAAATAATCATTTATACATTAATAATTTATTGAATTTGTTGATTTTGATTTTTGTATTTGGCAATGGCTTCCCGAATTTTGGTCATCCGGTTTTCAGGATCCGGGTGGGTACTCATCCTTTCCGGAACCCGGTTTGGTCCAGCACTAGCTTTCAAAATCTCCATGACCCCAATCATGGCTTCTGGATCGTATCCAGCTTGAAGCATCAACAAAACGCCCAGGTCGTCAGATTGCAGCTCTTGATCACGACCATATGGCATAGCAAAAAACTGCTGAAGCATAGCCGCCATGTTTTGGCCGGCAGCGTAATCTCCTGTGGCAATGGTTGTTGCTCCAGAGAGTCCATTGAACAATTCATTTTGGGTGATCCGTTCCCCACCATGGCGGGCAATGACATGTCCAATTTCATGCCCAAAAACACCTGCCAGTTGGTCTTCATTTTGCAATTTGGTGAACAATGCCGCTGTGATAAATACTTGCCCTCCGGGCAGTGCAAAAGCATTGATGGTTTCTCCGTCAGCCAGCAGATGGAAGTCATATTGGTAAGGTGTTTTTGCAGCAATCGTATGGTCTACCAAGCGCTTTCCAACCTGTTTGACCAATTCCTGGGCCCTCTGATCTGGATGCAGTCCCCCATATTCTTGGATCATGGAAGGAGCGGAATTCAAACCCAAAGCGATTTCTTGTTCGGCAGAAATGCCCACATGCTGGTACTGCTGAGTAAATTCGTTAAAGGTTTTTGCGCTGCAATATTTGAAATATGAAAAGCCCGCAAACAACAAGGCGATGATGAGTGTTCCTCCAGTTCTTTTGTTCATGCATGTGATTTTATGAAGCCATCATTGGATCTTTCATAAATAAAGGTAAAATTTTTTCAAAATTTCAACGTTGTATTTATCTTTATCTGCCGTTCACACCCTCGTCAAGCACTTCAATTTTACTAAACACCTAATTTTATGAGAAAAATTAATCTTTATGCTTTTGCATTGTACGCCTTACTGGGCATGGCTTTGTGGATTGGATGTTCCAAAGACGAAGAAGAAACCGGCGGAGTTTCCAACCTCATGTTCGTTCATGGCTTTACTTTGGGCAAAAACAGTACATTGATCGTAGCAGACTCCGTGATTTCGCTACTCACCGCAGGGTATGGCAATTTTACCCAATACCAATCGGTGGGATCAGGAAACAAATCCATCAAAGTACGCGACAACACCCTCGATTCCATCATTACCCAATCGAATTTTAGCCTTAAAAAGGATGTGAACTACTCTGTAATGTTGGTCAACAATGGTCAACAGGGAGAATTGATATTACAAGAAGACGATTTGCAGGTTGCGGATGCAAACAAAACATATGTGCGTTTGATCAATCTTTGCCCCAATGCGGACAATATGCAATTAAATGTTACCGGAGGAGCAACTGTTGCGAGTGGCATTTCATTTAAATCGACCTCAGGCTTCATGGCCCTTGATCCTGGTAAATACAGTTTTACGATCGTTGGAGCAAATGCAGTCCTTTCCTCGATCACGAATTTCAATTTGGTTGCCGGAAAAAAATATTCCATCTTAATGACGGGTTTCGCAGGACAAACTCCGAAGGCCACACACAACATCATCGTCAATAAATAGCTACGGGAAAGCCTTTCTTAAGGATCTAAAAGCCATCGCACGGTCGGGTTGGAACCAGCGAGAGGTCGTTTATTGACCTTTATTAAAGCAAGGTTTTGAAATGCTTGGAGGGGAAATGCTCGATTTTTTCATTCCGTTTTTTGTAAGGATTGTTTTTTTTGAGCCATTTGAAAAAGTTGGATAACAAGCTTGGATATACCCACGAAAATGTAGTAACTTTAAAAAAAAATAACCATGAGTAGTTATCAGGAAAAATTGAGTTACTTATTGGATGAAGCGGGAAAATTGGGAATTGATGTCGATCAGACCTTGTTTGATCGCGTGACCAAATCGTTGGGACCAGCTTTATACAATGAAGATTCTTCATTGGTATCCTCTTCGGATCCAGAAGAATTGACTAGAGTCCGAAAGAATTTTTTGCAAGGAAAATTAGGCATCCTCGATGAAGCAACATGCAATGCCGCCATCGAAGAAGTGATTGCTCAGTTTGGTAATTCCAACAGGAATAAACATCGGGCCATATTTTATTATTTATTGGTGGTGAAATTTGGTAAAGCCGGGTTGTATTCGGAGTAATGGTTAGCTATATTTCTTGAGGAGATTTTGTTTAAAAACTTAAACATTTAGTAAGCAGTTGTGGAAATGAGGAGCCACGCAGAGGGCATGCTACCCTCTCTGAATAAACATTCATTTCTTTCGTACTATCATTTCAATATCCTTAAGGTTTTCATTCTAAATTGTCTTTAAATGGATATATTTGCGTTCCATGCAACATAAATCTCATATCCTGCGAGTCCAAAAAGTGGTGCCAGAAACACCGGATGCCGTTTCCATCACTTTTTCCATTCCTGAAGCACTGAAAGAGCAATTTCGATTTCAAGCCGGTCAGCACATTACCTTAATTCATCCGCGGTTAGGAGAGTCCGTCAAACGGTCCTATTCCATGTGCTCGGCTCCTTACGAAGGTGGTTTAACCATTGCTTCGCGGAGGGTTGGGGATGGTGTTTTCAGCAATTTTTTGAATGATGAATTAAAATCTGGCGATTCATTGGAAGTGGAAATACCAGACGGCCGCTTTTACATTTCTATGGAAGCCAATGCATCTCGGGAATTTGTGTTTTTTGCATCCGGGTCAGGCATTACCCCAATTCTTTCCCACATCAAGCAGATCTTGCACGAAGAGCCAAAAAGTAGGGTGCAGCTTTTTTATGGAAATAGAAATACGGAAAGCATCATGTTTTTGGAGCAGCTCATGGGGCTTAAAAATGACCATCCGGAGCGATTGAGCTTGCATTTGCTGTTGAGTCGTGAAGAGTTGGAAGAAGATTTGTTTCACGGAAGGATCAATGCTGAAAAACTTGAACGCTTTGCCACCTACTTTTTCAAACCATCTGAAGTGGACGCATTTTTTATGTGCGGCCCTGAGACCATGTTGATCGAATTAAGGGAAAAACTTATCGAAATGGGCGTTCCCACACAAAGGATTCACTTGGAATTGTTTGGTGTGCAAGTCGCTAAACCGGCACCCCAAATAGCGGGTCACGATGGCGATATAAGTCGTATTCGGGTTACCCTTGATGGAAGAACCTTCGAATACAACTTGCCTTTTAATGCCGAAAGCATTCTGGATTCTGCACTGCATCAGGGAGCAAAATTGCCATTTGCATGCAAAGGTGGGGTGTGTTGTACCTGCAAGGCAAAATTGATTTCAGGGGAGGTGGAAATGATCAGAAATTACGGATTGGAACCCGATGAATTGGAGAAGGGGTATATTTTAAGTTGTCAATCTTATCCAAAATCTGAAAAAATTGAACTAAGTTTCGACCAATAGGTTGTTTAGTAAGCCAAATAAATCAACAATTATGTTTCGGGAAGACTTGGAGTCGCGTTTTCAACAAAAAATTGACCGGGAGGAAAAGATAGAACCAAAAGATTGGATGCCGGATGAATATCGTAAAACCTTGATCAGGCAAATTAGTCAACATGCACATTCGGAAGTAGTGGGTATGTTGCCTGAGGGAAACTGGATCACCAGGGCCCCTTCACTGAAGCGAAAAGCCATCTTGCTTGCTAAAATCCAGGACGAAGGGGGTCATGGTCTATACCTTTATTCAGCCTGCGAAACCCTGGGCATCGACCGTGAACAATTGATTCAAGAATTGCATACCGGCAAAGCGAAATATTCCAGCATTTTCAATTACCCTGCTTTGAATTGGGCCGACATTGGTGCAATCGGTTGGTTGGTAGACGGTGCTGCCATCATGAACCAAATTCAATTATGTCGTACCAGTTACGGTCCTTATTCGAGGGCAATGATCCGCATTTGCAAAGAAGAAAGCTTTCATCAACGCCAAGGATATGAAATCATGCTCACCATGGCCAAAGGAACCGCCGTGCAAAAGCAAATGGCTCAAGATGCTTTAAATCGCTGGTGGTGGCCCAGTTTAATGATGTTTGGACCCAACGATTCGGATTCAACACACTCTGCTCAAAGCATGCAATGGCGGATCAAAAGAGCCAGCAACGATGAACTCCGGCAACGATTTGTAGACATGACCGTTCCACAAGCCGAGTTGATTGGATTAACAGTGCCAGATCCAGACCTTAAGTGGAATGAGGAAAGGAAATCCTACGATTTTGGTCCGATCGATTGGGATGAATTTTGGAACGTAGTGAAAGGAAACGGACCTTGCAACAAGCAACGTCTTCGTGATCGGGTTGCAGCCTATGAAGAAGGTGCCTGGGTCAGGGAAGCTGCCATGGCCTTTGCTGAAAAACGGAAAGCCGCAGCCCAGCAAAATTAAAATGATCAGATTTGGAATATTAAAACTAACAGTTGTTAGATTTTGAAATAAAACTGCTCTGTTTTAAAACTGATTTAAATAATTAAGGCCTGAATGGTTTCTTTCTGGGCAGAAATTCATGAGGTATTTGAATGATAAGCAAATAATTGCTCAACGAACACTTGTCAGTATTGACAAAAAAATAAAATTATCGATCTATGAAAGATTGGCCATTGTTTGAAGTTTTTATTCGATCCAAGGCAGGATTGAATCACAAGCATGTCGGGAGCCTGCATGCAACAGATGCACAAATGGCAATTGAAAATGCGCGCGACGTCTACACCCGTAGACAAGAAGGAATTAGCATCTGGGTGGTTGAATCCAAGTATTTACACGCAAGCGACCCGGAGGAAAGTGAATCATTGTTTGAACCGGCCATGGATAAAATATACCGGCATCCAACATTTTATGATCTCCCCGATGAAGTAAAACACATGTAATATGGCTACCCCATCTTTAAAATTACAATACCTGCTTCAACTGGCAGATAATGCATTGGTCATTGGTCAAAGGTTAGGAGAATGGTGTGGTCACGGGCCTGTGCTGGAACAGGATCTGGCCATGACCAATATTTCATTGGACTACATTGGACGGGCACGATTGCTTTTTCAATATGCCGGTGAATTGATGGATCCACCTCAAGACGAAGACCGGGTGGCTTTTACACGAAACGAATGGGAGTACCGAAATACATTGCTGGTTGAACAACCTAATGGAAATTTTGCCCAGACCATTGCCCGCCAATTTTATCTTGAAGCTTTTCATTTTCCATATCTCCTGGCATTGTGCAACAGTGCGGATGATCGGTTGGCAGCCATCGCGCAGAAGGCAATCAAAGAAACTTCTTATCACTTGAAATGGAGCAGTGAATGGATTATTCGATTAGGGGATGGGACCTCCGAGTCACATGAGAAAATGCAACAAGCCATCGATGCGCTTTGGGAATACACCGGCGAATTGTTCACCCCCAGTGAAGCAGAATTGGAGATGCTTAAACAAGGAATGGCACCTGATTTGAATGAAATCGAGGTCAAGTGGATGGAAAAATTGCAAAGTGTTTTAAGAGAAGCCAAATTGGACTTGCCGAAATCATCCCGTTTGCAAAATGGTGGAAAACAAGGCAGACATTCCGAATTCATGGGATATTTGTTGTCGGATATGCAATACATGCAACGTGCCTATCCTGGAATGGAATGGTGATACAAGGATCTATTTTTTAAACTAACGTTTGTTAGTAAGCTTTTGGATGAAAACAACAGACCTGGTCGCAGAGATAAATGCACTGCTCAATACTGTATATGATCCGGAAATCCCCGTATTGTCGGTATTGGATATGGGAATCGTTCGGAATGTGCACTTGGAAGGTGATTGCATTGCAATAACCATCACTCCAACATACACCGGATGTCCAGCCATGCATCTCATTGAAATGCAGGTAAAAGCAGCGGTTGAATCACTGGGTTATCCGGTCCACATCATCACCCAAATAGCACCTGCCTGGACCACGGATTGGATGAGTACAGAGGGGAAACTCAAATTGAAAAACTATGGCATTGCACCTCCGGGCCGGATTGCGAAATTGAATCCGGATGCATTTGGTGTAGAAGACCTAGTGACCTGTCCGCGATGCCAATCAAACCATACTGAAAAATTGAGTGAGTTTGGTTCGACCGCATGCAAAGCATTGTATCGCTGTATGGATTGTAAAGAACCTTTTGATTATTTTAAATGCCATTGAGATGGACTACATTGTATTGACTCAAACCGAGCAAATCGCCTACCTTGCATTGAATCGCCCGGAGGTATTCAACTCATTCAACCGAGCCATGGCTTTGCAACTCCAGGAGCATCTGGACCATTTGGAACATCAGGCAGAAGTCCGATGCATTGTCATCACGGGGAATGGTAAAGCCTTTAGTGCAGGTCAGGATTTGCAGGAAGCCTTGGACCCAAACGGTCCTGGGTTGGAAAAAATTCTGAACGAGCATTACAATCCGATCATCAGAAGGTTAAGAAGTTTGTCAAAACCTGTGATAGCAGCCATAAACGGCGTTGCTGCGGGTGCCGGTGCGAACATTGCTTTGGCGTGTGATATTGTGGTAGCCAGTGATCAAGCAAGTTTCATCCAGGCTTTCTCCAAAATTGGCTTGGTGCCTGACAGTGGTGGAAGTTTTTTCCTTCCTCGATTGGTCGGTTGGCAACGTGCTGCTGGTCTGATGATGACGGGTGAAAAAGTAGGAGCTGCAGATGCCTTGTCCATGGGCATGGTGTATAAAGTTTTTGCTTCGGAAGTTTTTGAAACTGAAGTGAAAAATCTTGCCCTGCAATTGGCCAATATGCCCACCAAAGCATTGGCTTTTACCCGTGATTTGCTCAACAGTAGTTTTACCAACAATTTTGATCAACAGTTGGAAGAGGAATTGAAATACCAGCTCATCAGCGGAAAAACCTTGGATTATCAAGAAGGCGTTCAGGCTTTTATGGAGAAAAGAAAACCAGTATTTAAAGGAATGTAATCATCCAAAAAAAAAAGATCAATGAAAATACCTGTTGGTGTGGTAGGTGCCGGTACCATGGGCGCCGGAATTGCTCAGCAAGCGGCTACTGCAGGACATGAGGTGGTCCTGGTGGAGATTTATGAAGCAGCGTTGCACAAAGGGCAAAGACAGATTGAAAAAAATCTTCAGCGGATGGCTGAAAAAAGTCAGTTGTCCGTTCAACAGGCGCAAGCTGCATTTGGCCGCATTTATTTTACCGATTCTTTGAATGCTTTACAAGATAGCAGGGTGGTGTTTGAAGCCATTGCAGAAGACCTGAACATTAAAAAAACCTTGTTCGCGCAAGTGGAATCAATCGTAGACGATGATTGCATTTTAACCAGCAATACCTCGTCCCTATCGATCAATGCCATGGCTTCGGGGATCAAACATCCAGAAAAATTTTTAGGCCTCCATTTTTTTAATCCTGTGCCTTTGATGCCCTTGGTGGAACACATTCCGGCTCTTGCGACCAATGAAGCAACACTTAAAGCAACACAAGAGCTCATGGAGCAATGGGGTAAAGTAAGTGTGGTTGCAAAAGATACTCCCGGATTTATTGTCAACAGAATTGCCAGGCCATATTACACGGAAGCGCTGCGTATTTACGAAGAAGGATTGGCCGATTTTGCAACGATTGATTTTGCAATGACCGACATCCATGGTTTTAAAATGGGTCCTTTCACCCTGATGGATTTTATTGGCAATGATGTGAATTATTCTGTTACCCACAGTGTTTGGGAGTCTTGCTATTTTGAACCACGTTATAAGCCATCCCACACCCAAAGAAATTTGATGGCTGCAGGATGGATGGGGAAAAAATCTGGAAGAGGGTTTTATGACTATGGGCAACCGCTGCCTGAACCGGAAACGCATGACAGGATTCTACTCACCACGATTGCTAACCGCATCCTGTTCATGTTGATCAATGAGGCGGTAGATGCCTGGTATTTTAGTGTGGCGAGTAAAGAAGATATTGAATTGGCTATGACCAAGGGAGTTAACTATCCTAAGGGTTTAATGCAATGGGGTGTGGAACTTGGATTGAATCATTGTATGGAAGGAATGGAAAATTTGTATGTTCATTACAAAGAAGACCGTTATCGTCCTAGCCCTGGTTTTCGAAAACTCATTACGAACAATTGTTAGTTTCTATGGATAAATTACTAAGTCCTCAGGAGGTGGTCGACCGGATGTACCATCATGATGCATTCAGTCAATGGCTGGGCATTGAGCGTTTAGAAGAACGATTGGGATATTCAAAAGTGCGCATGACGGTCCGTAAGGAGATGTTGAATGGTTTTCACATTGCCCATGGAGGAATCACTTTTTCTTTGGCTGACAGTGCTTTTGCATTTGCATCCAATGGCCATGGCAGGCATGCCGTTTCGATCGATTGCAACATAAATCATCTGCAAGTAGTGAGGGAGCACGATGTCTTGACAGCTGAAGCGAGGCAGGTTTCACACAAAAGAACGCAGGGGCTTTATTTGGTCGAGGTAACCAATCAAAATGGAGATTTGGTGGCTTTGTTCAAAGGAATGGTTTCTGTGCGGGATACGTTGTGGAAATAAGAACTTTTGTTTTTTTTTAAAAGAAAGGGAACCCCAAGTTTGGATTCCCTTTGTTAACTTATAAAGATGTTTTATTAATTTCCTTTGATGATTTTCATCATTTTTTGCTCTCCATTAACCGTAATATTTACCAAATACAAACCAGGGGCGTAATGTTTGCCCAATCTGATTGGTTCCCCGTTGTGGGAATGCAGGATTTCAATGGTTGTCCCATAAGCATTCAAGACACTTACCTTCATAATTCTTTGTGAGTTCCCATCTATTTTCAAAATGGTTTCATTGGTGAAGGGATTGGGAGATACGCTCACATGGAAAGTCGCAAGATGTAAAACGTCGGAATGATATTCTAGTTTATCCATAACTTGGTTGTGGCCTTCGCTCATTTGCTTTTTCAACGAGCCACCGCAGTTACTGTGATTGCACTGACCCAGGTAATCTCCATGATTGATGTGCGACTGGGCTGAATTGTAACTAACACAATTGCTGTTGCATCCTCCGTTCCCGTTTCCATGTGCAACGTATACTTTATTGTTTCCGCATTTCCAGGCAGTAACAATGTCGGCATAAGCTGGTAGATAGTGACAATCAGGAAGCCCATCATTGTTGTTATCGATGGAGTCATCACCACCGGGGCATAAATCGCAAGCATTCCCTACACCATCGCAATCGGCATCTTCCTGATTGGGATTTGCAATGGAAGGACAATTGTCATCTTCATCTGGGATACCATCGCCATCCATATCATCGTCGCAATTCATGCCTTCATCAATATTGCCATCGCAATCGTCATCGATGCCGTTGCATATCTCTGTTGCATTGAGGTGTATACTGGCATTGTTGTCATTGCAATCATCGTCGTTGCTGACATATCCTGAGGGTTGATTGCAAGCAAGTATAATTTCGTTTTCATTTCCGAAACCATCTCCATCGGCATCGGCATACCAAGTTGATTGACCCGTAATGGATGGATCGGCATCATCAATTAGGCCATCGCAGTCGTCGTCGATATCGTTGCAGATTTCATTTGCATTGGGGTGGATGTCTCCATTGGAGTCGTTGCAATCGTCGTCATTGGAAACGTAACCACTGGGTTGATCGCAAGCAAGTATAGTTTCGTTTTCATTTCCGAAACCATCGTTGTCGGCATCGGCATACCAGGTAGATTGACCTGTTATGGATGGATCGGCATCATCGGTGAAGCCGTCGCAGTCGTCGTCGATATCATTGCACATTTCAACTGCATTCGGATTCACGTTCGCATTGGAATCGTCGCAATCATCGTCATTGGAAACGTAACCACTGGGTTGATCGCAAGCAAGTATAGTTTCGTTTTCATTTCCGAAACCATCGTTGTCGGCATCGGCATACCAAGTTGATTGACCCGTAATGGATGGATCGGCATCATCAATTAGGCCGTCGCAGTCGTCGTCGATATCGTTGCAGATTTCATTTGCATTGGGATGTACATTGGCATTGTTGTCATTGCAATCATTGTCGTTGCTGACATATCCTGAGGGTTGATTACAAGCAAGTTCGGTGTCAGAAGGGTCTCCGAATCCATCCCCATCGTTGTCTGCAAACCAGGTGGATTGTCCTGTAACTCCTGGGTCGTTGTCATCGATGAGTCCATCGCAATCATCATCGATGCCATTGCAGATTTCCGTTGCATTGGGATGTACATTGGCATTGGAGTCGTTGCAATCTCCATCGGTTGACACATATCCGCTGGGTTGATTGCAGTTAAGTACAGAAGCATTTGCATCGCCGAAACCATCTCCATCGGCATCGGCATACCAAGTTGATTGACCCGTTATGGATGGATCGGCATCATCAATTAGGCCATCGCAGTCGTCGTCGATATCGTTGCAGATTTCATTTGCATTGGGGTGGATGTCTCCATTGGAGTCGTTGCAATCATCGTTTGAAGTAGAGCTTCCACAAGGGATTTTAGGCAATACGCCATAACCATCCTGATCACTGTCCGTATAATGGGTAACATTGTCGTTGCAATCCTCATTATTTCCAACACCACATGGAACAGGATCCCCTTGTCCGAAGCCATCATTGTCATGATCGGCGTATGTGGATAAGTTATCGTCGCAGTCGGATGAGTTTGTGACATAACCTGGAGGATTTCCATCACAGCGTTCAGTTGAAACGTTCGAATTACCAAAACCATCTCCATCCAGGTCCTGATAGTAAAGGGTACCTTGAGTGATTTCAATACTGCTTCCATTGTCGCTTCCTATGGAATTAGGATTGTTACTAATGACTCTGATTCTATAACCTGAGCCAGAGGCTTGCTGTGACGGTATCGTGCAAGAAATTGTCCCATCTGTGGTGGATGTGAGACTTCCAATATTAACTGGATTTGAAAAATCTCCGCTTGCATTGCTAAGTTGTGCGGAAAAGACATTGCCCGAATTAAACGTTCCAATGGCCTTATAATTCAGATCAAAAACATCTCCGCTGCACAATGGTGATATGGTTTGTGTGGTGGTCGTAAATTGGCCGATTACAGTAAATGCTATAGATGTAGATAATGAGGTCTGGTTCGAACTTACCCGTGAAAACAGAGGGCCGGAACCTCCAGACCCCATTGATTCGGTTGTCCAGGTGTCTGTAGATTGTACATATTTTGCAATCCTACAATTTGAATTGCTGAAATCCTGACTTTCAGAATTTGCTTGCCACTTCAATGTAATTTGCGTATTCACGGTCGTTCCATCGTGTTTCCAAATAAACCAAGTACGATTTACAACAGCTGAGGTGACTTTTGAGCCATTTGGGGATCCATTCAAATATCCATTGTAAGCTGAGTAAACATTGTCGATTACCCGCACATCATACAAACCGTAAGCTGCGGTCGTTTGTGGTTTGACGTCAACAGGTGAAAAACCGCTGCTTGTCCCCACTGGAAATGGATGTATTAAGTTATTTGGTAATGATCTTATCAAGCTACCACCACCTAATGGAGAGGTAAGTATGTAGGCAGTTGATGATCCTGTGCCAATGAAATCACCGTATGTTACAAAATTACCATCTTTGATAAAGACGATGCCATCTGTTAATGTAAATTTGGTGTTGATGTATATGGTGGCCTGACAATCTAAACCTCCAGGGGCATTCATTTTCATATGTGAAAACGAACCGGTTCCGTCTCCCTGATATAATTGCAACGAGGAACCTGTAAATTCGAAATGAGAGTTGGAAGATAAGACAGCGATGTATGCCCCCTGAATTAAATTAATTGTTGATCCATTGAAGTATAGTTGATGTGTTTCCAAATCACCATTTACAACATTAATAATACCACCCAAAGTCTTTGTACCTAGAATGTCAGTTTTTTCACTACCATTGAAATGATAAAAGTTTAATGTTCCGGTATTTGTAAGGGAACAAGTTGCAGTAATAGAAATTTTACCCGAATTAGGGCCGGCATTCCGGTTAAATGTACCATTATTAATAAAGCTTCCGCCATAAATCCATTTTTCTTCATAAGTTCCACGATAAACATTGAATATACCATTGTTTGTGAATGACCCATTTGTTAAGTTTAACCCGCAATTACTGGTTCCAGCTGAAACTGGATACCAGTTGTATGTGCCATTGTTGATAAACTCATTTGAGATTGACAATGTAGAAGACTGTCCATTCTGTCCAAAAATTTTCCCGGCAGGCAATGTCACGGTTCCACTTCCTGCTATGGTTCCATTTGTGGCATCCATACCTCCAGATAAGGTTCTGTTGGCACTTCCGCCAAATACTCCGGATGTCATAGAAACGAAATTCAGGTTTAATGTCCCATTATTAAAGTTTAAAGTCGCTCCTGTGATACTCGTTTTTGCAGCATTGTAACCATCCTCAATGGTATGGGTACCTGCCTTAAAATTGAAGGTGCCTGTTCCATTAAAATTGGATCCAATGCCATAGGTTTGTATTGCATTCCCTTGAAGAGTAAACAATCCCAATCCATTGTGTGTAAAGACTCCATTTTGAGTTGAACCTATTTCAGCTGTTACAGTCATGGCTGCCTTTCCTGTCGTAGTAATAATGCCAGCTGAATGTATAAATTTATCAACGTTCAAGTGAAATGTGTTGGATTGATTGGGACTTGAATAATTGATCATTCCATTGTTGATAAATTCTCCATCGTTGATCACTTGTGTATTACTGGCCGTTGTACTGCATAAGATATTCATGGCATTGTTATTGATGAGCTTACCTCCAGTTAAATTTAACCAAAATGTTTGGCCACCACAAGTACACGTATTATTCCAATCAATGGTGCCGTTATTCGTTACCACAGTTGTTAGTGTACCCGCGGCAAAGTATACACCACCAATCAAATGGAAGGTTGCTCCTGCATCAATAAGGACTGTTCCGGGGCCGTTGATAATACCTCTTTGGAGCCATAAGTGACCCTGGCATATCAGGTCTTCGCCCGGTCCGTCATTTAAATTTATTGTTTCATCAAAGGTCAGCTGCAATGTTCCTCCGGACAGGATTAGAAGTTGATCGGCCGATGCAATGTAATTATCGATGGTGACAGTGTGTGGGCTGCGAATGGTTATGGCTCCATCATCCGAATCAGGGATTTCGGTGGCATTAATCCAGCCACTTCCATCATAAGTTTCCCACGTGCTTATTAGAGACCACTGTCCAGATTGTTTACTGCGATAATCGCCTGCAGTTTGTCCTGATAAGAACTGATTTAATAAAAGAAGTCCTGAAATGAACATAAGTTTTAACAGTACGCTTTTCATGTTCGTGTAGTTTATTTTGATTTGTGAAAAAATGGATTGAATAGTATTCAGAGAATAAATAAATTCGATTTGCATTAATTTAAAATTAGGATTCTTGTATTCACCGAATGTGAAGAGCTCACCAAATTCAGATAATAATACCCCGAGAATATTCCCAACTTTTTGCATTCATTCAATTCAATGGAGTGATTGCCGGAAGGAAGATCTTTTTGATAAATGATTTTTCCAACGGCATCCATCAGAAGAAGTGATGAAGGCTCAAGAAGATTGACTTCAATGTTCATATCGTTTGAAGCTGGGTTTGGGCTAACATGAATTGAAGTTGTTTGAAAAACTTCATTCAGTGCCCGAATTTCCTTTGAAAAGATCATTGATTCGTTTCCTTCATCGCAGATGGCTTCTCCCGAATCAATTTGTTGAATTATATGCAATGCAATTTCTATCCAATTGGTAGCCAGTTCTGTAGAAATCTTTTTACCAGATTGAGCCTGTACTTCATTGATGAAGGCGTTTAGTTTGTTAATGGCGGCATTTGCATTGCCGTTTTGAAAGCTTGATTTTGCAGATTTTAGTTTTACAATCAGTGAGTTTTTAATACTAGGATTAATGTTGCTGTTATGGATGGTTTCAATCAGTGATTCAATGGCAGCGCAGGCATCAAATGGATCGCAGGGTTTGCCATTCGTAAATCTAAAGAAATATGCCGATCCTGCATTTTGCATGGTATTTGATCCACTGTCATCTTCGTCATCAAGACTGGATCCAATGATTGCGTAATCACCGGAGATGGATAATCGAAGAGAAAAGAAATCTTCGGTTTGACGATCGGCGCTGCATATTTTCTGATTTTCAGTCCATACACCATTCCTTTTAACAAACAAATATGCAGAGCCTGCGTCGGGAAGCGAATTGTTACCGGTCGAGTCTTCATCTTCCCTGTAAGCGCTGACCAGTAGATTGTTTCCGTCAATTGATATGTTATTGCCAAAGAAATCGAGAAGATTCCTGTCAGAGGCAATCATTTTCTGGGCGAATAACCAGGTTCCTGCAACTTTTTCGAAAAGATAAACTGCTCCAGCAAAAAGCATGGGATTGGAACCGTTTAAATCTCTTGCTTCCCGTGGTACTCCGACAAACAATTCATTTTCAGAAATCTGAATATTGTATCCAAAATTATTTCCTGGGGTCCTTTCCGGACTGCAAATTTTTTGAATTTGGTCCCATTGTATTCCGTTGAAATGGAAGAGGTAGACAGATCCCGATGCATTCATAGGATTCTGCTCATTTTCATCTTCCCTATCTTGGTAAGCTCCCACACCGATAAGATCATCTTTTATGGAAACACTAAAACCAAATTGTTCTACAATGCCCCGATCGTTCGGGACAATTTTTTGCACGAAGTTCCAGGTTCCATTTTCATTTTTGTAGACATAAGCAGAACCAGCGGAGAATACAGTATTTAACCCATTTGCATCCTCATCTTCACGGTATGCCCCTACTACTAAATAATCACCTGAGACAGAAAGTGAATAACCAAAAAAATCTTCCTCAGAGCGATCCGGAGCCACTAGTTTTTGTGTGTGAATCCAAATTCCATTAATATTCCTGAACACATAGACAGCTCCAGCATCCAGTATTGGATTATTTCCGCTTTCATCTTCATCTTCTAAATAAGTGGCCACAAAAGCATAATCTCCTTGCATGGCAACCTGGGATCCAAATTGGTCATCTTCATCCCGGTCAATGGCAACTAATTTTTGGACCTGGTCCCATTTGCAAAAGCTTCTTTTAAAAATATATGCGGCACCTGCGTTGAGAACGAAGTTTCCATCGGAGGCGTCTTCGTCCTCCATATGGGCCCCTATCATGGCATAATCTCCATCGATAGCCGTACTGAAACCAAAGCGATCCGATGTTGAACGCACTTGGGAAGTGACTTTTGTAATCTGTTGTAAATCCTGGGCATTGCTTTTGTTTAGAAGTACGGAAAAGCTTAACAGAAGTAGCATAGCCGGAACGAAATGATTGTAAACTTTTATAAATGAAACATTGACTTCCATGGTGATGTGTTTAATTGAATTACAAAATTCAATTGATTACCATACATGAACAATTACCAATAGTGGTAGTGATTTCAAGTGATAATCATTTCATGATTGGATCAATAGGTGATTTAAGATGAATGAGCATATGAGTATAGGGGTTGGTTGCATGAAATTCCAGGAAGAATAGAATTTCGTATACGCAGCAATGCTACCAATATTTTTTTTGGCTAACTTGGAGGAGAGGTAAAAAGGAGTTAGTAAATGTTATACTATTTTATAAATTAAAGCTTTTGAAACGGCTTCAGTCATGGATGAGACGTGTAACTTCTCATATATTTTTTTAATATGTGCTCTAACGGTGTCATAGGTTATATCCAGTTCTGCGGCAATCATTTTGTACGCTTTTCCGTTGACCAATAAACCCAGCACTTCGGTCTCTCTGTTACTCAGTTTAAAGTCAATATGCTCAATAGAAGCAATGGCGTTCGAATTTTTGCTAAGTAATTTTAATACTTTGGAGGCTATCTCAGGCGTCATGGGTGCGCCTCCAGCGTGCACTTCTCTTACGGCTTCAATGATTTTATGGGGCGGCGTATTTTTTAACAAATAGCCGTGAGCACCTGCGCAGATAGAAAGGAAAATGCGGTCTGTGTCATCAAATACAGTTTGCATCAATATTTTAATGTGCGGATAATTTTTATGAATATATGTTACCGCTTCAATGCCATTGATTTCTGGCATATCTATATCCATCAAGATTACATCTGGATTCTTTTGTTCAAGAATATCTTTTAAATATCTGCAATCTGCGTATGCACCTGAAAACTGAATGCCTGGAATAGCACCAAACAGCATGGAAATGGAGTCTCTTACCTTCTTATTATCATCAAATAATATCAATTTAATGTCATCCATAAGCATGGTAAAATTAGCTGTTTTTTAAACTCGGTCTACTACCAAATTTGGTAATATTATTGGATTTTCAGTGAAATTGAGGTTCCAAATCCAGGTTTTGATTGAATGGATAGGTTGGCATTCATGGTGTGCGCCCTTTGTTTCATACTTTGAAGCCCGTTTCCATTCACAGGTTTTGATTGGTGTGCGTCAAATCCTATACCGTTATCCGAAATGACCATCATCATATTGCTTCCAAAATGCAGAATGGACACCTCCACTTTTGTGCATTTGGAATATTTTACAGCATTGTGAAGAGCTTCTTTATAGATGAGAAACAGATTTCTTCTTTTTTCCATGTCCAATGAGAAATGAATATTTTTTAAATTGGTTTTGAGTTCAAATTCAATGTTCATGGGATTTAACATTTGAGCGCCGAAATTTCTGATCCTGTTGATTAAATCTTCGGTATTATCGTATTTCGGATTGATGCTCCAGACAATTTCGTTTAAATTTTCTAACATTTCTCTTGAACTTTCACCTATTTTATTCAAAACATCCACTCTTTCATTTTGAGAGTTGTATTTAGCAACTTCACTGTAAATGGAAATACTTGCCAGCGTCGATCCAATGTCATCATGAAGATCATGGGAAATTCTGTTTCTCAAATTTTCAAGTTTTCGTAATTGATTCAGGCGATTTTTATAAAGTAAAAAAATTGAGCCGACAATTAGTACCATGCCGAACAGTTGATACCATATGCTTTTATACCAAATTTCTTGAATTAGGAATTGAAGAGAGGCATCATGACTATGCCACTCACCGTTCGCTTCTCGCGCATTGTATTCAACAAGATAGTTGCCACTGGATAAGTTCAACAAATGAATCTCTTGATTATCTGTATAGTTCCAGGTTCCTGGTTGCTTATCGTTGAAAGTTATGCGGTATCGAAAAATGTATTTAGATGTTTTATCCTGATTCAGTAAATGGTAATAAAGCGATATATTTCTTTCATTTGATTGTAGGGTGATGTGATTCGATTGTAGCAGTTCAGGCCGTTCTTCTGCATTGATTAACCAACGTGCCAGGCGAATTGTGGGCGGCGAACTATTCAAATTCTGGTTTAATGGATTGAACTGAATAAAACTGGAAAGGCCTGCAAAATAAATATCCCCGATGGAATCGGAATAAGAAAAATCCATGAACTCATTGAAAGGAAAAACTTGGGGTATATGGAGGGCTTTAAATAACTTGTTGCTCGTATCAAACCGCTCTACACCCGTGGATGTGGATATCCATAAATTTCCATTACGGTCCATCTGAAGTGCTTTGATGTTGCTATTTTGAAGGTTTGAATGAATGTCGTATGCAGTAACATGGGGATTCGAGTTTAGTATATCGGATACATGGAGGATGCCAAGTCCTTTCACGGCCACCCAAATACTTCCTGAATGGCCTTTTACTGCGCCTGTCACCAAATGAAGGCTATCTTGGATCCCTAATAATTGATGATAAGGCAGTTTTTGAATTTTATCGGGATCAATGTATTTTGCCAATACCACACCACCCTTCAAAAATGCAATAAGCATGTGCTCTTTATCGTATTCCAGAAAAGCTACCACTTTATCCTTCGACTGGTTGTAGTAGTTGTTTTTATAAACTTTCAATTGTTGTTCATGGGTATGCCAATTGAATAACATGCCATTGGCGGAAATAAACCATATCGATGAGTCATTTTGACTGAGATGTTTATTTATAGTCGAATGCTCAAAAGGCTCAAATTCGGCTTTGTTGTTGATGAAGTTTATTTTGGAACATTTGTTGGTGATTTCATTATAAATAAACAATGCACCGTGCTTAATGTATATTTTTCCATTAATCAAAAACAGGGAGGGTAATGATTTGTTTTTTGATTTATTCTCAAGATCAAGTAAGGAAATAAACTTATTTGTGATTTCCGAATATTTATGCAAAGTATTTTCCCATAAGCAATAAAGTTGATTGTTTGATGTTTTGATTATGGATCTTATCGCAGAATTGCTATTATAAGGATTGTTGGGACCATCAATTTTATATAACTTATGCTGATCTACTTGGGGGTTGTACTTGAATAATCCGTAATTTGAAATGATGTAAAGACTACCACTTTTACTTTCGGGCATTCCTTTGAATAACCCGTAAATGGAGTCTCGAATATACAAGCTTGTTTTTTCATTTTTCCATATGTTTTTTGATGGGTTGAAATAATAAAAAGTATTCAGCAAATTTGTATAAATAATTCCACTGTCTTTCAACGCACCTGATTTTAACAATGGCGTATTGTCTGGTAGGATTAACTTGCCTTTGGAAACCATTGTACATTCCTTCCAATTGAATTGCCAATAATTGCCATTGGAGCGGGTAATTAAAAACATATTGTCGAGGATACTTACCCGCAAGATACCTTCGGTGTTTGCAATTTCATGTAAGATGTCTTGTGGGACTTCATAGAATATCTCTCCATCTTTAAGGGATAACACGAGTATACCCTTATGGACATCGACCAAAATGGCTTTGTGATAGGAATAGCGAATGGGTTTAAAAATTTTGGGATAACTTTTAAAAAAAATGGGATGATTACACGGGCTTTTCCACGGCGTGCTGAGCTCATTACATTGTTTAAAGATTCGAATGGTATCATCATATCCGATGATGGCTTCCGTACCTTGAGCATACAATATCGGGGTGGTCAGGGATCTGGTAATTAGTTTGGGAAATAATTTGGAAGGAATGATCAATGAGAAGCCGGAATCGGGTCTGTTCAAAGTTACCCTATACAATCCAGATGCTTTGGTCAATACCCATAGGTTGGCTTCACCATCTTCGTATATATCAATGATGTATTGCTCTGCTAATTGCGGAGGGGCATCGTTTTTTGGTTTAAACTGTTCGAAACTTGCTCCATTGTATCGAACCAAACCTTCTGTTGTTCCAACCCACAGGTAACCCTTTGAGTCTTCGTACAATGCAGTGATGTTGTTTGTCGGTAGCCCATCTTCAACCGACCATTTGGTTGCAGGAATGATGACCTTTTGGGCTGAAGGTTGGTTTAATAAAGAGATTAAAATGGTAAATAACAATAAATGCCTCTGAATAGAGGCATAGTGATGTATGGTAAAATGGCTTAAAAAATTTTCCATCAAAGAAGTTGCAGCTAAAATCATTGACCAAGTTTCGAAGATAGGATGAAAAAAGGCTATTAGAATCCTCTTTGAATGCTTGAAAGATATCCTTTGCAAAAATAATTTTTACTTAAGGGTATTGGAAACATGAACTATGCATAAGCCAACATTTTGATTCGTATTATTTTGATTAGTGTGTGATGTGAAGACCGAATTCTTGCCTCCGTTGCAATGATTCTTTTGTATTGATCAAAAAAAAACCGCCAAACATAGTTTAGCGGTTTATGAATATAATAGGTAAGGAAATTAATTTGCGGAAGACCTTCCCAACCACCAGCCGATGATCGCTGAAGAAACCCCCCACAGGATGATGTTGATGACAATGTCCATGAAAAGTCCAGATAAAGTAATCACATTGGTAGTTCCATAAAAAATAAAATTATAGCCCGTAGCAAATAATCCTCCAAATGTTGCACCTCCGATGAGGCCACCCATGAGGGTGTTGATCGAAGCCCATTGGCTAAATATGTAGGAGATCAATATGCCCATGATTAAATTTCCAAGGATCAATGCCCAGAAGACCATTTCATCGTCAGCGCGCATCACTCCAGTGGCAGTGCCCTCCATGCCGGCCATGATGTCTTTAAATAGAACACCGTACAATAACCAGCCCATTAAAAAGGAGCATATGCCACCCAATATACCTGCAATTATAGTTTTTGAATTCATTTTTTTTGATTTGAAAGTGATAAATTATGTGTTGATTAAGCTGTGGTATCATGACCTACCTAGCCACCATCCGATGACTGCTCCTGCAGCAGCACTCATGACAGTCATGACAAAAACGTCCAAAAATATTCCTCCCAATTGCATCATATTTGACGTCGCATAATAGATCAAGTCCATTCCAAGGCTCAATAAAAATCCAACGGTAGTAGCAGCAATGGCCCCAGTTTGGACCGTGCTGATTTTTGCCCAATGATTCAGGATGTACGCCATAAGCAAACCCAAAAAAATGTTCCCCAACAGGAGAGACCACAGGACCACATTTTCACCTCGATCTACTCCTTGGGCGGAACCCGCCAGACCTTTAAATGTGGAGGCCAACAAAATCCCATACAAGAGCCAGCCCAGAAGAAAATATACGATCCCTCCCAGGACACCGGCAACGAGCGTTTTTGAATTCATAAAATAAGTTTTTGTTTGTTTGAAATTTGATTTATCGAACCAAATATAATTAAAAAAATACGATATGTTAACAAAAACTAAAAAAAAAAGCCCGGCTACCGTGCAGCCAGGCTCATATTAATTAAAATTGTAATGTTTAATTATTTGTTACTAAGGTAACATTAATGTCAAATTCGTCGTAAATCGTTTTATCACCCAAATTGTCAAAAAACGATCCTGAACCAAATTTTACATTGAAATCGGCACGATCCAGCTTGATTTGCGCATTCAATTCTTTACGACCAGCTCCTTCTTTCAATTTGGTGTTGAAACGGATTGATTTGGTAATCCCTTTGATCGTTAAATTGCCTTCTATTTTGTACAAATCCTGCCCCTGGTGAACCACTCGAGTAGTTGTAAACGTAACAAGTGGATAATTGGCTACTCCAAAAAAGTCATCACTTTTCAGGTGGTTGACCAATTTATTAGCGTATTCCCCGGTCATATCCAAACAACTGATGGAGTTCATATCGATTTCAAAAGAACCACCCGTTAATTTGCCCCCCTCAAATTGAAGATTCCCTGATTTGAGATTGACTAGACCATTGTGTTTTCCAGTCACTTTGTATCCATTCCATGCCACAGTTGATTGTTTCAAGTCAATGGGCGTATTGCCGGGCTGAGGATGGTGAGCCATTGCAGTAAACGTTGCGCTCAAACATAAAAGGGTAAACAGTTTTTGAATCATAATAATTATTTTTTTTTTGTGAACATAAATAATGATTCTGTAAACGAAATGTTTCCGGGCGTAGACATTAATTGCAATCTTAAGTCGATTTTAACATTTGAAGAAATTTTCAAATTGGATCAATACAATGCATTTGGTAAAACCCTTGTTCATTTTTCTGACTCGGTAAAGAACATATTGGTAGATAAGTATGCCTTCACAGCGATGAGCTGCAGTGCTCCCCAGGGAAGTGTTTTACTTCCCCAAAAAAGACCACGTCCTATTATCTTTGACCCTTTCAATAAAAAAACATGGTTATGAGCCAACATTATTATTTCAACGGAGATCTTTCAAAATTTGGACAAATCGGAAATTTCCAAAAGCCGATGGCGGATAAGTTTTTTAACTGGTATGGCGAAGTTTTTGCTGATGGAGCACTCAGCGCCCGCGAAAAATCTTTGATCGCGCTTGCTGTGGCGCATGCTGTGCAATGCCCTTATTGCATCGATGCCTACAGTACGGATGCAGTCGAAAAAGGCTACAGTGAAGCACAAATGATGGAAGCCGTTCACGTGGCAGCAGCCATTCGAGGTGGTGCTACTTTGGTACATGGAGTTCAAATGATGAATAAAGTAAAGGAGATCTCTATGTAGGTCTTTGTTTGTTTGATGAGAAAGCAAATTTTTCATGAAAACATTAAAAGCATTGCAACACGCATTATCGGATTCAGCATACCAATTGGATGTATTGGAATCCTCCCATTCATCCAAATTATTTGCTCAGTCTCTGGATGAAATAGGTTTGTTTCCACTCCATCCCATAGGGCATGAAATTTTCCAGGTTAACATTGGAAAAATGTGCAATCAAACGTGCAAGCATTGCCATGTGGATGCCGGGCCTGATCGAAAGGAAATCATGTCTAAAGTCACCATGCAGGCTTGCCTGAATGCGTTGGCAGAACATCCCGAATTTACAACGGTGGATATCACCGGAGGGGCCCCCGAGATGAATCCGGATTTCAGATGGTTTGTGGAAGAAATTGGTAAACTGCAACGGAAGATCATTGTGCGTTGTAATTTAACCATCGTTGTTGCGAATAAGAAATACCATGATTTGCCGGAATTCTTCCGAAGCCATCGCATTGAAGTCATTTCCTCTCTGCCTTTTTATACCAAGTCTCGGACAGACAACCAGCGTGGTGACGGAGTGTTCGAGGATTCGATCAAAGCGCTTCAGTTATTGAACCAGGCCGGATATGGTGTACCGAATACTGGATTGGCTTTGCATCTGGTCTACAATCCAGCCGGCGCATTTCTTCCGGCTAGCCAGTCCCTTCTGGAAAAAGAATTTAAACAAGCCTTGTTCAAAGATTTTGGCATTTTTTTCAATCAATTGTTTACCATTACCAACATGCCGATCAGTCGCTACCTGGAATATTTGCTCGTCAGTGGAAATTATGAAACGTACATGTCTAAATTGGTTGCCGCATTCAATCCTTTGGCTGCCCAAAATGTCATGTGTCGCAATACCCTGAGCGTAGGATGGGATGGCTATTTGTACGATTGTGACTTCAACCAGATGCTCGATCTAAAAGTGGATGGTCCTTCTCAACACATTTCCGATTTTCATTCCGCCGCACTGCTTCAACGTAACATTGTTTTGCGGCAACATTGTTACGGATGCACCGCCGGGTCTGGTAGCAGTTGTGGGGGAGCTACCGCTGTTTAATCTTTGATTCCTTCCGGTGGTTCTTTGGGAAAGGATTAGTTTTGCATCCGCAACCGCATGACTATTCCGGTTGTTCAGTGAATGATCATGAAGTCTTGTTACATCGTTGACGGAATCAGAACCCCCATAGGCAAATTTGCAGGCAAACTGGCCGGTATCCGAGCCGATGACCTGGCCGCACTTCCCCTCTCTGAATTGGTTAGGCGGAATCCTCAGTTGGATCCTGCTGCAATAGATGATCTCGTATTGGGCTGTGCCAATCAAGCAGGAGAAGACAATCGCAATGTTGCGCGAATGGCCGGATTACTGGCCGGATTACCTTGGAAAATTCCTGGGGAGACAGTAAACAGGCTATGCGCTTCGGGTTTGGCGGCTTGCGCCCATGCTTTCCATGCAATTTCAGCTGGTGAGGCAGATGTTGTAGTGGCTGGTGGAATGGAACACATGACCCGTGGACCATGGGTGATTTCAAAAACTTCTACTCCTTTTGGCAGAGATGCGGAAATGGCCGATAGCAGTTTTGGCTGGAGGTTCGTCAATCCCAAAATGCGGGCTCTTTATGGGGTGGATGCCATGGGGCAAACTGCTGAGAATTTGGCCCAACAATATGCCATTCGCCGAGACGAACAAGACCTTTTTGCATTCAATAGCCAACAAAAAGCTGCCAAAGCCCAGTCAGATGGTAGGTTCCGGATGGAAACGATGGACGTGACATTGACTTCAAAAAAATCAAGTCCCGAAGTATTTGCAGCAGATGAATTCATGAAACCGGACACGACCTTGGAAGCTTTGGCTGCATTGAAACCAGCCTTTAAAAGTTTGGAAGAAGGTGGAACCGTTACGGCTGGTAATGCCTCTGGATTGAACGATGGCGCTGCTGCCATGCTCCTCATGTCTGACGCTGCTGTTGCAAGCACTGGAAGTACTCCGATAGCGCGAATCATCTCCACAGGTGTTGCAGGGGTGGAGCCCCGCATCATGGGTGTTGGTCCGGTACCTGCTTCGCAGTTGGCATTGAAAAGGGCTGGTTGTACTTTGGATCAGATGGATGTGATCGAGCTGAACGAAGCTTTTGCCGCACAAGTTTTGGCATGCTTGAGGGAATGGAGAATGGATCCCCAAGACCCTCGTTTAAATCCAAATGGCGGTGCCATTGCTTTGGGCCATCCATTGGGTATGTCCGGAGCCCGTTTATTGTATTCTGCCGCCCTCCAATTGAAATTAACAGGATCACGCTATGCCTTGGTGACCATGTGCATCGGTGTGGGGCAGGGCTATGCGTGTGTTCTTGAACGTTGTTGATTGAATTTAACTCCCATGCAGCATAAAGAAAATTTTTTAAAAATTGATTACCTCAATCTATTGAAAGAACTGGATCCTCAAAAGCCTGGTAATTGGGGAAAAATGAATGTGCATCAAATGGTTGAGCACATGACAGATGCGTTTCGAATGGGAAACGGCAAAGATGCGTATACGGGCATCCTGACTCCTGAAGAACGGTTGCCAAAGGCCCAGGCATTCATTTTATCGGATCTACCATTTAAAGAAAATACAAAAAATATTCTGATGAATGAAGAGCCCTTCCCACTCAGGCACCCCCAATTCCCCGACAGCCTTGCTGCCTTGGAATTGGAAATTTCCGATTTTTTTGGTTACTGGGAAAATCATTCTGGTACTGTATTGCGTAACCCGTTTTTTGGGGATCTGGATTATACCCACTGGGTATCTTTGTTATACAAACATGCGCTGCACCACCTCAGGCAATTTGGAATAGAAATGTAAACGAACAAGTGTTAGTTTAAATGAACAAGGCATGAAAAAATTACAAAACTATGCATTGGGATCCTGGGTATCGGGAGAAGGCGATGGCCAATTGCTCAGCAGTGCGTTGGATGGAGCTCCGGTTGCATTGGCTTCAAGCCAGGGATTGGATTTCAACGCCATGATGCATTATGGGCGAACAAAAGGTGGCACTGCTTTGAGAAAAATGACTTTTCAGGAGAGAGGACGTATGCTTAAAGCCTTGGCCCTTTACCTCACTGATCGAAAGGCAGCTTATTACCCGATCAGTTATCTTACCGGTGCTACCAAGACAGATAGTTGGATCGACATTGATGGAGGCATAGGTACTTTGTTTGCTTATTCAAGTTTGCGCAGAAAATTGCCTGATTTGCATTTGATGTCCGATGGAGATCTTGCACCCTTGTCTAAAGGAGGTTCGTTCGTTGGTCATCATGTGCTTGTTCCAAAACAAGGAGTAGCCATCCACATCAATGCTTTCAATTTTCCTGTATGGGGAATGCTTGAGAAAATTTCGGTCAACTTATTGGCAGGAATGCCTGCCATCGTCAAACCAGCGACCATCACATCGTATCTGGCAGAAGTGGTCGTGAAAGACATCATCGCTTCTGGAATTCTTCCCGAAGGCGCTCTTCAATTGGTTTGCGGTTCTGCACGCAACTTGTTGGATCATGTTATGTGCCAGGATGTGATCACGTTTACAGGATCTGCATCAACCGGCCGTTCACTGAAATCTCATGCCAAAGTGATGGAGGAATCAGTGCCATTCAATCTTGAAGCCGATTCTCTAAATGCCAGCATTTTAGGACCTGATGCTTTGCCGGGGAGTCCTGATTTCGAGGTCTTCATCAAGGAAGTTCATCGCGAAATGACTGCGAAATGCGGCCAGAAATGTACGGCTATTCGGAGGGTATTGGTACCTGCGGCACATTTGGAAGATGTGCAAAAGGCATTGTCGATACGCCTGCAAAAAACGGTCATTGGAAGTCCGTTTCAGGAAGATGTCAGGATGGGAGCTTTGGCCGGATTGGAACAGCTTCAGGAAGTTCGTGAACGCGTGGCCAAATTGTCAGAATGGACACCCATCGTGTATGGAAATTTGAAGTTGGTCGACGGGCTCTCTGCAGACCTGGCTTCTGGTGCATTTTGTTCACCGGTCCTCATGGTCAATGAAAAACCTTTTGAATACCTCCATACCCATGAAGTGGAAGCATTTGGACCCGTTGCTACCTTGATTCCCTATCAAAACATGGAAGAGGCCATCGAAATTTGCAATTTAGGCAAAGGTTCATTGGTGACTTCATTGGTGACTTCTGATCATCACACTGCCCAAAAGATGGTCATGGGTTCGGCTGCATACCACGGTCGAATATTGTTGTTGAACAATCAGTGTGCAAAAGAAAGTACCGGACATGGATCGCCCATGCCCTTGCTGGTCCATGGTGGACCAGGACGTGCCGGAGGCGGAGAAGAAATGGGGGGATTGCGAGGCATCAAGCACTATCTGCAAAGAACCGCCATCCAAGGACATCCGGACATGATCACACAAGTCATGCAGCAGTACCAAATGGGTGCGGAACGAAGAGAAAGTGAAATCCATCTCTTCCGAAAATATTTTGAGGACCTTCGGGTTGGAGATACCCTAACAACGGCCGGACACACGGTATCGGAAACCGACATCACCAACTTTGCCAATGTGAGCGGTGATAACTTCTATGCACACATGGATGCAACCGCTTTGGAGGATACCATTTTCACAGGAAGGGTTGCACATGGTTATTTCATTTTGTCCAAAGCAGCCGGACTGTTTGTGGAGGCGCGCAAAGGTCCAGTCTTATTGAATTATGGCATTGATGAGTGCCGATTTACCAAACCGGTCTATCCTGGCGATACCATACACGTTAAGCTCACGGTCAAAGAATGCATTGATCAGCAGAATACTCTAAAATTACCAGTACAAGAAGAAGGAGCCATCCAACGTGAAATTCCCTGCGGTATTGTTCGATGGTTGGTGGATGTCATCGACCAGTCGGGTGAAACCGTAGCCATTGCAACCATCCTTACCATGGTTAAGAAAAGAACTACGGAATCTTAACGGTACTGACCGTCCGAGGTATTGCACATTGAATATAACTCAATTTTAGTGATTGCTATCCGTGGTTTGCGAACGATTGTTAGTTTTATGGATGGCAACATGTTTGGAACGATTATGCGTTAAGAAAAGATTTGTCCTATTGGACCAATTATACCAAGCTAATAATCAATTCTACAAATCATAATGACAAGTAGATGAATTGAATCCATCAATCAATGATGTCTAATACACCTTTCGCAATTCACAGTAAAGCGGGATGTTAGTCTCTGAAATATCCTTTGCGTTCGATGTTATTGGTAAAGAAGTTTAACGAAATCACCACAAACAAAAGGAACAGCATTTGTTGTATTACCACAAGAAGCTTTGCAGTGGTTGTAATGGGAATGTAATCGCCAGGTCCCAGGGCGGTTGCCATGCTCATCGAAAAATAGACTCCATCGAACCAATGCACAAATGGATGATTAAATTGATCTTTGGAAGAATAGAGTACGGCAAATGCAAGGATGATTTCCAGATAATTGAGAAAGAGCAACAACATGGAACGGCGATAAGACCTTGGTTTACTGTGTGAGTCTGAAGCAAAAATCATCGCAGGAATGTACAATATGGTCTCCAAGACAACCCAGATGAGCACCCAAAGAAGCAATCGGTTTTCGTGCCAACCAAATAGCAAAATGAGCAATGGAAATAATATTTTCAAGAGTACGCAAACTTCTACGGCTAAGTCTTTGTAATGGCTTCCTTTTTTTTGCGCCACGTGTTTGATGTGGCTCACCGGAAAGAAAAATGGAGCACTGGCGAGAAATAGCCTCAGTAACCTTTCCAATCCAAAGTCATCATGATGTTCGTTGTTCCAAATGGCTTGAAGGTTTAACGTTCTTTGGTCCTTGCTTTCGTTTTTAGCATTTTCAGTCTGTACTTGATTTCCTAGGATTAATTTTTTAATGGCTTTTTTCATGAAGGATTGAATTATTTATGTATTATAACCGACTTCTTTTAAGCTTTTTTTCAATGGGAATCGCACCTATACAATGAAACCGATGTTGGTTGTTAAAGGTATGACAACCGTATCTTAAAATGGCATCATTGCAAGAACTAATTTTTCACCGATTTGTCGATTCCCCGATTCGATTGAGCATAACCCATCAATAATTTTTTGGGAGTGATTCCAAATTGTTTTTTGAATGCATCAATGAAATGACTGATGTTGGTGTATCCGATTTCATGGGCGACCTGTTGCACTTGCAATTGCTGTTCAGACAGGAGTTTTCGGGCCATTTCCAGTTTGTAAGTCATCAAATAATGGTAAGGACCTTGGCCATAAATTTCTTTAAAACCCGCTTTCAACTGGAATTCATTCAATTGTACAAGTCGCGCCAACTCTGGAATGGTCGGAGGGTCTTTAAATTGTTGTAATAGCATGTTTTTTGCCACTTTTATTTTTTGAAGGGTGATTTCATTTTTGAGGAATGGACATTGTTCGGTGTTTGATTTTTTTTCGGCAAACAACAGGCTTAACGCTTCAAGGGTTTTGGCTTGGAAGAAAAGCCTGTTGGTCGGATCGGTGCGGTGCTTTAGTTCCATTTGATTGAGGACCATGAGTAAATCGGGCGACAAATCCAGTTCTTCATAAAATTTATGGGATGCTTGTTCAGGTTTGAAAATAGGAGCCGAGTGTACGTCCGGATTAAACAATTCATGCAATTTGTTCAAGCGAATGGAGAGGTGTATCATTTGCACCGATGAACCAGCTTCTAATTGGGTCGGCAAATCATGTTCGGGTTGGTAAATTATGAAAGCATGGTGCATGGGGAGGGTGCGTTTATAATGTTGTCCAAAAGCAAAAGTAACCGGACCTCCCAGACTGAACAACATATGTACGCGTGCTGCCTGTAAACGCAATACTTTATTTTCTTGTTGATTCAGGTCGAGCAAAATAGAGAGTTGAAAATCACCGTCTTCAAAACAGGTGTGTGAATTTATTTTTGGGGTATTTTTATTGGGCGAAGTATCCACTTTTTGATAAATTTTAACAAACTAATTATAAAATACAGATAATCAATAATATACATTTGCAATTGCAGTACAAAATAAATCTTTTCTGGGTAATCTTCCTCCTCATGAGGTTATTTTTTATTGGAAAGCCCTGTCAATTTTGCAGTGTATATGAAATGCCTGCTCAGTGCCTTTGGGATGATGTTTTGTACTCTGCTATTTGGTCAGCAAGACACCATTCGAATGGCGGAAGTGATGGTTACAGCAACCCGTACGGAAAAGAAGCTGCACGCAATCCCCATGCCGGTATTGCTCGTCAAGAGTCATGAGATCCGGTTATGTGGCTCATCCCGTTTACAAGACGTTTTATCGGAACAAATCGGATTGAATGTTGTGCCCCAGATCAATGGGTTTGGTTCCGGAATTCAGCTGCAAGGACTCAATCCAGACTACACATTGATCATGATGGACGGAGAACCAATGGTAGGACGCTTGACTGGAAATTTGGAATTGAATCGATTTAGTTTGGGGAATGTCAAGCAAATCGAAATTGTAAAGGGTCCATCCTCAAGCCTCTACGGATCCGAAGCATTGGGAGGGGTGATCAATATGGTGAGTGCTTCGGCAGTTCAAGATAAAATTTGGATGGATGTTCGCTACAGCACCCACCAAACGCTGGATGCTTCAACGCAGCTTCAATTTGTAAAAAATCATTTTTCACTCAGCACTTTTGCAAATCATTACCGCACTGATGGCTTTGACCTTTTTCCGCAGACTTATGGACAGGTGGTCTCACCCTATCACAACACCACAGTGCAATTGAAGCCAAAATTTGAATTTGGAAAAGGCCATGTTGTCTCCTTGAACGCCAGATGGTTTGATGAAGTGCAAGAAAATCGATACCAGGTGGTATCGGGAAGCGATTCATTTCGCGTGGAGGGAAAAGCCTTTGTAAATGATTGGTCATTGCATCCTTCTTTGAAATTGAAAATTCGGGATGGAATGATTTTGAACATGACCTATTATTGGACGCAATACGAGACCAAAACAAATTTGTTTCAACTGACTGACCAGGATTTGTATTATGTAGACACCTTTAGCCAGGTCTTTCAAAAACCTGAACTCTTGTTCCATTGGGATCCCACGGCAGCGCATAAAATCACCTTGGGTGGCGGATATAATTTTGAACAAGTGAATACTTCTCGTTACGGCGATGCAGACAATAAAAATCAGAACAGTCGTTTCGTTTTTCTGCAACATGAGTGGAATCCAAATGAACGCTGGAATGTGGTGACAGGATTGCGCTATGATCGAAATTCTGTATATGGATTTCAATGGAGCCCAAAATTTGCAGCGCAGTATAAGGCAACTTCTTATTTATCGTTCAAAGCGTCATTTGGAACAGGTTTCAAAGCACCTGACTTTAGATATCTCTACCTGAATTTCAAAAATGCAGCAGCAGGTTATTCGGTTTTCGGAACCGAACAACTGTTAGTACAGCTTCAGTATTTGGAGCAACAGGGTGAATCACTTCAGTATTTTAAGGACCCAAAAACCATTCAGACCTTGGATGCAGAACGCTCGATGGCGTATAATGTTGGAGCACGTTATGACTTTTTTACAAATTGGAACTTCGAAGTCAATTTTTTTCGCAACGATTTGGAAGGCTTGATCGAAAGCATTCCAGTGGCAGGGACTCGTGATTTAAGAACCATCTACTCCTATGAAAATCTTAAACAAGCCTATACACAAGGCCTGGAGTGGACCATACGTTTTGCTACTCCCACTGGATGGTCATGGCAATGGTCCAATCAATGGTTGACTGCAAAAGATAAAAATGTGGAAGAGATGATACGAAACGGAGAAGTATTTGGAAGGGATCCTGACACAAAAATTACCTATCGCATTCAGGCCAATGATTATTTTGGACTATACAACCGCTCGAGATGGAATTCCACGATGCGCTTTTTTTATAATCCCGTCAAAGGTCCTTGGGATGCTTCGTTTCGCGTAAATTACAAAAGTAAATTTGGCATTCAGAACGCAGCAGGAAGCGTACAAGGAGTTAACAGACCTTCCTCGGATCTGAACAGCAATACAATATTGGATCGTTATGACCGATATGTAAATGCCTATTTTTTGTTGAATGCTAGCATTGGATGGCATGCCGGAACAACTTGGTACCTGCAAGCGGGCGTGGATAACTTGTTGAACTTTACCGACGCGCTCAACCAACCACATATTCCTGGAAGACTATTTTTCATTCGTTTGAACTTTAAACTTTCTAAACAATAAATTTATGTACAACACTTTAAAATGGATTGGATTTGCATGCATTGCCTGCATGCTGTCTTGTGATGATGACGATGAAAATTTAGTGAGCAGGACGGTCTCTGTGCAATATGAAAATTTACCGGCTGATCCGCCAACTGGATATGATCCTACCAATGGAAATCCCATCGGAACGACCAACCGTTTTACTTTTTTTCGCTTCGCTGACAGCAGTGTAGTTGCTTCTGCCGATAGCTCCAGCAACCGTTGGGACATAGGATTTAGAGCAACGGATATCATCATCAATTCGGGTATCAGCGGTCCGGGAAATGCAGCGGCCTTTGTCTATACTGGTTTGTTTGAAGAATTGAAGGAAGTTCCTGCAGACAGTTTATTTCGACAAGATCAAGCAGGAAATCTGGCCATTGGTAAAACCTGGTACAACTACGATCCTGTAGCCATGGTGTTGGTTCCAAAACCTGGGAAAATCCTGGTATTGCGCACCGCCGACAACAAATATGTGAAAATGGAAATTCTCAGTTATTACCGAGATGCGCCGGCAAGTCCAACACTAAGAGACCCTGCTCGGTATTATACCTTCCGCTATGTACATCAGGCAAACGGAACACAGAAGTTTGAATAATTAAGAAAAAATATTGGTATATAAAACACAAACCCGATGGTAAAAGTATTGTCGGGTTTTTTATTTTATTGAAAATCCATGAATAAAGGAACCAGTCCTAAATAGAGTAGCTACACAACGAAAACGAAAAGTTTGCTGATTGGGTTGATTCAATTGAATTCCAAAATAATTGTTTCGTTAGAGTTCCGTGTTTTGGACAGTTTGCCGATCTGCCATTTCAACAAAGTCAACGCGTGGCCAGGTACAATTTATTTTTGTATTGAATGGCAAATGGTTGATAATCCTTAAAATAGAGGATAGGTCCTCCATCTTTTTCCACGGAATAATATACCTCCTGGTACCATTGACTATTTAACCACAAGGTATCGGCCCATAAATGATTTACTTCTGAAGGATCGTTATAGCCACGATCAAAAATGACGAATGAAATATTCTTTGAAGGCGGAAAATTGGAAGTGGTTATGCTTACTTCCATGATATCGGCAAGTTGAATTTTGTCCAAGCGGCTGGTTTTTTTGTCAAGCAGGGTCGAGATTTGAAAATCCATGCTGATCAAGGAATGCATTGGGTTGGTGTTTTGAAACTGGGTGGTCCATGTTTCGGCAGCATAATTGACCTGCTTCAACTGAGTCGAATCCTGCGGACATATCACATAGAAAGCATCATAAACACGTCCTGGAACGAAACTTTTGGAGACCATAAATTTTAAGATCTGGGAATCGCGGGTCATGAAAACCAATTCATTCCCGGTTTGGTAGGGTAACCATGCACGGCTGGGTGCAGCAGGATGGAGCAATTCCAATTGGGTAGGTATTTTGCACGGGTTGTAGGCTAAACCATCCTCCTCATGGCATGTACTGAACAAGAAGCCTATGATGAGATAGGCAATGAAATTTGCTATAGGAAATAGACCCTGGTTTACAAGCAGATTCATTGGCAGCATCGGGCAGCAGTGAGTGGTTATTTATGTAACGGCTTGCAAAATAAATTGTTAACAAAAAGTATCAACGGATTTGTTGAATAATTTCTTAGGACTTTTGTTGTAAATTAAATTTATGCCCAATTCATTGAAATTTTGGTACTGCGCGGTGTTCTTTGTCAGCCTGTGCACACAAGCCTGCAAATCGGATAAAACGGCAAGCACTGAAGCTGCGGTTGCGGAGCCGGTCACCGACCCAGGTGCGACCTTTGCGGCTACTTTGAATGGGAAGCCATTGCATGAAATCCCTGAGCCTGACACCTTAGCTTCCAAGTATAAGCAGGAACTAACCGAAGCCCGTTCGTATTACCTCGGTAATCTGGGCAATGTCAAGGGCTATGCCGATTATGGTAAAAAAGCACTGAAATTGGGTTATGTGGAAAATGCGGTGCAAGTCTTATCGAAAGGCGTTGATCAATTTCCAAACACCGCTGATTTATATTTATATCGGGGAATGGCCTTGGTAACCGGCAGACAATTTCAGGAAGCTGTCAATGATTTTTGGAAAGCGGGGAAAGCCATAGAAGGGCAAAGGGATGCTAAAAGCATGCTAGGGGTTGAACCAGGTGAAGAAAAGTTGGACATTACCATGCAATATGATATTTACAGATGGATGGGATTGGCTTTTCAATGTCAGGGTGACTTTTCGAATGCAGAGAAAATGTACGAAGTTTGTGGAGACTTTGCTACCAATTCAGATTTATACTGCATGGCGTATTACTGGCAATATCAGGCTTATATGCGCGCAGGAAGGCAGCAAGATGCCACTTCGATATTGCAAAATGTTTCTCCGAAAATGTACATCAGCGAACCCACCAAACCTTATTTAGAAGCCCTGTTGTATTTTAAAGGGGAACTACAGGAAAGCACCTTGGTGAATCTTGATCAGCCACCCGTTTCGAGTCTTGAAGCCAGATCATGGACCATTAAAGCATATGCCATTGCCGTTCAATCGCAAATCAATCAGCACGAATCCAAATTCATCACAACGTTGGATAAAATTTTGGCCATTCCTTATTGGAATCAACCAGCCTACATTGCAGCTGAAGCGGATCATCATCAGATCAAAGGATTTAATTATGAAAAAATGAATGAAGTCAAGGTGGAGTCTAACAACAAAAGGAAAGAAAATTGATTCCGCGTACATTCACTTCAAGACTTTCATGGTTTTGAGTTCGTCCACCAAAGTTGAACACCATTTTTAGACCGATTGGGATTTTGTGTCTCATGGTTTGAATGGACAGAAACAGTTTGATCGGTAAGCCATACTTCACTCATCAGGGATCATGCCGAACAAACGTTCGTTTGCCATTGCATTGACAAGGTAAAGTTTATTCACTTTTCTGACTTTAGGGATCTGGTCAATACAGGCCATATGAATTGGAGGCATTTGAGAAATTCTGCCGAATAAAATGGTAATTTCGTCGTAGATTGTATGCGATTGGGAATTTGCTTAACCAATAGGCGGTTGGTACCAAGGGAAAAATTTTACAACTAAACAAATCATCCAATGAATCAAGAACTAAAAGAGAAAGCATTTAAGGCCACCTCTGGTTGGTGGATTTTAACCATCGTATTGCTCCTTCCATACATTGTATTCATGAGTCAACAGATCATTTTATTTGTGATTGGTGGCTTTCTGTGGTTACTGCTTATTTCAGGTTTTATTGTCATCAATCCCAATAGTTCAAGGGTACTTACCTTATTTGGAAAGTACGTTGGGACGATCCGTGAGGATGGTTTTTTCTGGGCAAATCCTTTTTTTATTAAACGTACTTTATCCTTACGTGCGCGCAACTTTGAAAGCGAGCGGCTTAAAGTAAACGATAAACGAGGCAATCCAGTATGGATTGGCGTGGTGTTGGTGTGGAGGGTACGGGACACCTTCCGTGCTCAGTTCGAGGTGGAAGATTTTGTTCATTTTGTTAAAGTGCAAACCGATGCTGCCGTGCGAAAACTGGCTGGTAGTTTTGCCTATGACCATGTGGATGACCACAATGAAATCACCTTGAGAGCATCTGAACAAGAAGTCAACCATGTGCTGGAATCGGAATTGGCTGAGCGTTTAACGTTTGCAGGAATCGAAGTGTTGGAATCACGAATCGGATATTTGTCGTATTCTCCGGAGATTGCAGCGGCCATGCTCAAACGTCAGCAAGCCGAGGCCATTGTGAGTGCGCGATATAAAATTGTTGAGGGTGCCATCGGAATGGTGGAAGGTGCAGTAAAACAGTTGGAAGAAAAAGGCATTGTTCATTTGGAGCCTCATGAAAAGGCAAGGCTGGTAAGCAATTTAATGGTTGTACTTTGCTCTGAAAAAGAAACCACCCCCATCGTAGAAACTTCCGCCTGATGTTTTAGACCTGAAAAGGAAATCCACTGAATCTCCAGAATTCGTCTCCAAGGACATTATGGATTTGTTCCGGGGACTTAAATTTGCCCAATGACCCGCGAATCATTTTTAGCCATGGCCGACGGAATTCCCAAAGAACCCGGGGTGTATCGGTTCATGGGGCCTAAAGATGAAATTTTGTATGTAGGCAAAGCAAAAAGCCTTAGAAGTCGTTTGAATTCCTATTTTGTGGATGCACGTCAGCTGGCTGCTAAAACCCGTGCATTGGTGCGAAATGCGACGTATTTGGAATTTACCTTGACCGAAACGGAGCAAGATGCATTTCTTTTGGAGAACTCTCTGATCAAGACCCATCAGCCTAAGTATAATGTGATGCTGAAAGACGGTAAGACGTATGCATACATTTGCATCAAGAAAGAGTTTTTTCCACGGGTCTTTTTTACCAGAAGAGTCATCAAAGACGGTTCAAGTTATTTTGGCCCATATGCGTCCAAATACAAAGCACAGATCATCCTGGAATTGGTGAAGCAATTATTTCCCCTTCGTACTTGCTCTTTGAATCTTTCGCCGGATCTGATTGCGAAAAACAAGTTCAAAGTGTGTTTGGAATACCACATTAAAAATTGTCAGGGACCCTGTCAGGGATATGAATCACAAGAGTCATATGATCGAAAGATTCAACAAATTCGAAATGTGCTTAAAGGACACCTAACACTCGTTCGTAAATATCTGGTAGAGCGAATGGAATCGTACGCGGCAGAAATGGATTTTGAAAAAGCCCATGAATGCAAAATGCAACTTTCAGCGTTTGATGATTACCAGGGAAAATCAACTGTCGTAAGTACTTCCATTCGCGATGTCGATGTTTTTTCGATAGCCAGTACTGAAACCGAAGCGTATATTCATTTTATGAAAGTAATAGACGGAGCGGTGATACACACGTATACCATGGAAGCCACCAAAAACTGTGATGAAGAAGAAGATCAAATACTTTCCATTGCAATTCCTCAAATTCGGGACAAATTTGACAGCATTGCTCCCGAAATCATTGTGCCGTTTGAGGTACTCTGCAAGGATCCTTCATACGTGATCACCATACCAAAGTTGGGCGATAAGAAAAAATTACTGGATTTATCCATCAGCAACATCGAGTATTACAAACTGCAAAAACGAAAGGAAAAAATCAACAGAACCGGTAAAGTTACACCGGCAGAAAGGATTTTATTGACCTTGAAGGATGATTTGCATATGCAGGATACCCCCGTGCACATTGAGTGTTTTGATAATTCAAACATCCAAGGTACAAATCCCGTTGCAGCTTGTGTGGTTTTCAAAAATGCGCGTCCCAGTAAAAAAGATTATAGGCATTTCAATATTAAATCCGTGATCGGACCTGATGATTTTGCTTCCATGGAAGAGGTGGTTTTTCGGAGGTATAAACGTTTGTTGGACGAGCAACAGTCATTGCCACAGCTGGTGATCATTGATGGCGGCAAAGGGCAACTTTCTTCTGCGATGAATTCGATCAGGTTGCTTGGTTTGGAGCAGCGAATCACCGTGATTGGTATTGCAAAAAAACTGGAAGAAATTTATTTTCCAGACGATTCCATTCCTTTGCATATCAATAAAAAATCGGAATCTTTAAAGTTGATTCAACAATTGCGAAACGAAGCGCATCGATTTGGCATCAGTTTTCATAGAAATCAAAGATCCCGAAAATTCATTCAGTCGGAACTTTCTAAAATAAAAGGGGTGGGCGACAAAACCATTGCAAAATTGATCGCTCAATTCGGATCGGTGGAGCAAATTCGAAAAGCGAGTTCCCAGGAATTGAGTGCTGTGGTTGGAACGGATATCACAGCTCGCATATTGAACTATTTTGATTTGGAACCAGGAAACAATGACCAGGAACATGAAGCGAAATCTTAAAATAGCAGTAACCGGAGGTTGTGGTTACATTGGTAGTCATACGCTGGTGGATTTGTTGGAAAACGGGTACGATGTATTCAGCATCGACTCACTAGTCAATGCATCGGAAGAAGTATTGGATGGTATCGAAAGCATAACCGGAAAGCGGGTCAAAAATTATCGCTTGGATCTGTCTCAGCCCAATGCCTTGGATGCCTTGTTGCAATCAGAAGGGGAAATTGCAGGCATCATTCATTTTGCTGCATTGAAGGCGGTAGGGGAGTCGGTAGAACAACCGTGGCGTTATTATCATAATAACTTGAATGCCATGTTGAACGTTTTGAAATGGATGGAAATTGCAAGCATTCCGAATTTGATTTTTTCCTCCTCTTGTACCGTATATGGCGAAGATTGCGCGTTGCCGGTTAGCGAAAATCAAGCATTTGGAAAAACGAACTCACCTTACGGGAAAACCAAACAAGTCGGGGAGTGGATGATGCAAGATATATGCGCCAAGCTCTCGATTAAAGGCATCAGCCTTCGTTATTTTAATCCCGCAGGTGCACACGAGTCGGGACTCATTGGGGAAGCCCCGTTCAATCCTGCTTTGAATCTTGTACCTGTAATCACCGAAACAGCCATTGGTAAACGAAACTCGATGACGGTTTTTGGAAACGATTATCCTACACCAGATGGTTCATGCATTCGAGATTACGTGCACATCATGGATCTTGCACATGCACATACCAAGGCCATAGCGTATATAACAGATGGACGCATGCATGAATCCTTTGAGGCATTCAACATCGGTATCGGAAAAGGCCTTTCCGTGCTTGAAATGATCCGTGCTTTTGAAAAAGTATCGGGCCAAAACTTACCTTACCAATTGGGTCCTCGCAGGGCCGGTGATACGGCGGAAATTTATGCAGATCCATCAAAAGCAAATCAAAAGCTCCAATGGTATCCAAAACGAGGTATTGAAGAAATCATCTACACCGCCTGGGAATGGGAAAAGAAAAGGCATCAGTGAACGGGGCGCTGTCTGCAACAATAGAATCATTGTTGATCTACTTGAAAGAGATCTGCACTGATGCGATCAGCCTGGGCTTTGCCGGTATTTGATAATACAATGCGGTTGCCAATCTGCAGGAGCTCTCCTTTTTGCAATGCAGGCACCACCTCTTTGGTGAAAGCATCGATGAATTGAGGAAATCGAATCCTGAGTTCATCTAATTGAATTCCCTCCTTCCTTCTCAGATTGAGCAATATGAATTCGTTGTATCGATTGCATTCCGAAAGCAATTCCATTTCAAAAAATATTTTCGATTGCCGAATGTTTGCTACGTATTGGTTGTTGTTTGCAATATTCCACCTCCGGTGATGTCCATCGTATGAATGGGCAGATGGTCCAATTCCAATGTATGGCTTGCCTTCCCAATAAGCACTGTTGTGCTGAGAGCGGAAACCCGGTTTCGAAAAATTTGAAATTTCATATGCTTCGTAATCGTGCATTTCGCAGAAAGCAAGAATGTATTCCATTTGTTCAATGGTATCGGCATCTTCAAGTATCTGAATCTGATCTTTACTAACCCAATGTTTCAAAGCGGTTCGTTCTTCCAACGTGAGTGCATAGGCTGAAAAATGTGGAACCTGGTAATCCTGCATTGCATTCAGATTGGATGCAAGTTTTTGGACATTGGAGTTAGGCAAACCATACATTAAATCAATCGTCAGGTTGGAAAATCCATGGTCAATTACTTCTTCGATGGCTCTATGCGATTGCATTGCATCATGTGTCCGGTTCATCCACAACAAGTCTTCCTGAAGAAAGGATTGTATGCCTAAACTTACTCTATTTACACCAATCGTTGACCAATGGTTTAATCGATCGAAATATATGTCTTCGGGATTTGCTTCAATGGTAAATTCTATGGAATCATGGAAGTGAAAATATTGGTGCAATTTGTTCAAGAGTGAATCAATTTGTGCAGGGTTTAACATGGATGGGGTCCCTCCACCAAAATACAGGGTTTCTATGATCAGCCCTTCTGACTCCTTTGCACGTTGGTCGATTTCAATCAGCATGGCCGCGAATAAATCAGGCATGGTCTGTAGATTCGTACTGAAATGAAAACTACAGTAACTACATTTGCGTTTACAATAAGGTATGTGGAGGTATATCCCGGCGCCCGTCTTGGACCGTTTATCAAAGTCGATTACATTGCTCATGCTTCTAGGATTATTGGCAGTGGGCCCTTACACGCTGTTGTCAGGACAAACATATAAAATCCGCAGTGTTTTTATCAATGAAATTCCATCATCGGATAAATTTCTTTTGATGCAGGATTCCGCACTCTGGCGCGATGAAATTCAATCGTGGATTGACCATCGAAAAGCACAGAGTGACTTGTTGGCAGGATTGGACTCCATTGTTTTTTCACAAGAGGATGTCAAAGTGTATTTGTTTCAGGGGAAACCCATCGGACAAGAATGGATCATTCACCCGAGCTCTTCTGGATTCGACAGCATAATGGCCTCCGATGGTTCTGTTACAGAGGAAAAGATTGTGTTGCATGGAGAAAATGAATTGGAAGCACTGATAAGGCAATATGCAACGAAGGGTTACCCATTTGCACAAGTATTCTTAGACACCCTTTATTTATTGAAGGATACTTTGCGCTTGCATTGGCAGATGTATTCAGGCGAATTATGCCATTTTAGTGAGGCAGAACAGTCCCCTCCGAATTTAATCAAAGCACCCATTTTTGAAAGGATCAGTGGGATCAGACAGGGTGCGCTATTTTCCATTGATAAATTGGTGGAAGCCAACAAAGCGTTGAAGCAGTATAGCTTTCTGGAACAGGAAGCTGAAGCGGCAGTCTTTTTCCTTGGCAACATTTGCCACCCACGCTTTTACTTAAGAAAGTCTAAGGCTTCAGCGTTTGATTTTTTATTGGGTTTCAGTCAAAAACCTTCGGGAATCGAAAAACGTTTTCAATTAACAGGGACCGCGAATGTCCAATTGATCAATACCTTGAGATTGGCAGAAGAATTCCAACTCAAATATGACAACCTCCAGGACCAATCTCCTCGCTTTTCATTGGAGGCTGATTTTCCTTACATTCCTGGAATTCCTTTCGGTGGCGGAATTCAATTGAGTTTGTTTCGATTTCAGGAGTCTTATTTTCAATTCATCAATCGCTGGACCTTGAATTATTTATTAAGAACGAATCAACGATTGCGCATTTCATTGCAGTGGCAATCATCTGCTTTATTGAATCCTGATACCACGCACCTGATCAATACCGGAAGGTTGCCTGACATACTCGATTTTAACAATACCACCGTAGGCCTCCAATTCGAGTCATCCAATTTGGATTACAAACGGAATCCAACGCGCGGATTTCAAATGGCATTCGGAATTTATTATGGAAGCAAGAACTATCCGGTTAACCTGAGGTTTTTGGATTATGAGGATGGTTCAGGTAATGTGCAAGGACAATATGATAGCCTTAACCTGAACCGGAATCAAGCTGAAATCCATTTCTTAGCAAGTTACTTTAAGCCTATTGCCAAAAGGCATGTCTTGCATTTTAAATTTAAAAGCCAGGGATTTCTATTCGCTGAAAATTTATTGAACAATGAACGATATCTGTTGGGTGGAATGCAAAATTTACGCGGCTTTGATGAAGAATTTTTAAGAACTTCATTTTATAGCATGTTTACCACTGAATATCGACTTTTGTTGGCTCGCGAAAGTTACTTAAGCTTATTTAATGATTTTGCAATGGTTCAACAAGATTCATCCGGTGTAGAAAAATGGAATGCTTACAACGGATCAGGATTGGGATTGCAATTGCAAACTACAGCTGGAAATTTCGCACTTTATTTTGCATTGGGTAGTTCCAGGGAGCAGGCATTGGATTGGAGCCGAGGAAAGATTCATTTTGGGTACAATACCTTGTTTTGATGAGTTGCAAATGCTCAATCTTGCATACACAACTGAGCGGAAACATCATGGTCATAGATATTATTTCCTCATTTTTTCAATACACCAATTTTTTAATTTTCTAATTCTGTCCATGAATTTACAAGCAAATGAACGATTCCAGGAATAGAGATAATATTTCTCATCCACAGAACCAAATCCTTTCATGAAGTATGCTACACCAGGAATCATGCTTCCTTCGAAATCCAACACATTGTCGGTCTGCGCAAATTTTTCAATCAAATGATCAAGTATTGGAAACATAGCAGAACAGTTTCTTCCTTCATCACTCACGCACGATAGATGATATACAATCCGCTTGTGGTAGTGCGATAGAAAAGCCATGGCCAACCATTGGCCTGAGGAGTTCTTTGCACCGATCATGAATCCTAGTTTCAAGTCCATGCATTTTGATATCACGGGCAACAAGATGTTTGTTTTTTTGTATTCCGATGGAATGGTGGGATGAGCGTGCTTTTGGTAAAACCCAACGAATTCCTCACTTGACATTATGCAGGAAATGCTGATTCCCTTCTTACGGGCAATTTTCAGATTTTCTTTGTGGCTCCTGTTGTAACGACGGTATAGCTCTGAATGAGGCTGATCGAGCCGAAGTGTATAATTTGATCGAGGGGTGCAATGCACACCTTGGGGTAAGTTTTTGATGGAGTATGGAAAACTGATGTTCCCACAAGGATATTTATGAAATATGCTCCATAACAAAGTTTCTTGCACATTTTCATCGAAAAATTTACCCACTTCAATTTTTTGCAACATGGCGGGTATGAAAGGTAACCAACCTGTCCATTGCTTTTTAATGGGTATCCGAATGATTCTATGTTGGCTATGCACTTCACATACGTATTTGGACAAATGCTTTATGTACCAACTTTGTTGGGTAATGGAATCAATGCTTGCATCGTGGCGATCGAGCAATGAACTGCTTGCTGTATGAATCAATTTGACGTCAGCGTGCACAAACTATTTTTTGATGGACAAACTTAATCCGTCACGAAGGGGAATGATGCAAGTTTCCCATTCAGTGCTTTCAAAAAGGCGCTGATTGAAAAGGTGAATGGCCGCCGTGTCGGGCGCATGGTGTTCCTCCAATACTTTGCCGTACCACAATACATTGTCAGCTACAAGCACGCCACCTGAAGGAATCAATGGGGTGAGTATATTTAGAAATTCAGGATAGGAATGTTTGGCGGCATCCAAGAAAACGAGGTTCCACGGATGAGGTAGCAGGGGAATTATTTGCAAAGCGTCTCCTGTGTGCCAAATAATTCTTTGATACAAAGGATCAGAAGCAAGATTTGTATGACGAATGTGTTCGACATCGCGGTTTATGTCGATTGAATGAACTGTTCCGCGTTCCGACAGACCTTCTGCGAGACACATGGCACTGTATCCGGTAAAACTTCCTATGTCCAGGACGTGACTGGGTCGGATGAGTTTCGAAATAAAACTTAGAAATCTTCCTTGCAGTTTTCCGCTGATCATTTGCGGAGAGATCGTGTGCAGGTGTGTACTGCGTTCCAGTTGATGCAAAGCAATGCTTTCTGGATGACTCCATCGTTCGCAATAAGACATCAGCTCATTTAGGGTATTGCGCATCCTGTTCAAACTATTCGATCACCGTAATATCGCCGTAAAAAATTTGGGAAGTATTGCCTGTTAAAATCGAAACAATAAAGAGGTAAGCACCAGGCATCACCTTATCGCCTTGTGCATTTTGTCCATTCCAACCTTTTTCTGCCTGGTTAGTTGGGAATTGCGTGCGTTCAAAAAGGAGATTCCCCCAACGATCAAATATGCGTAGAAATTCAACTTCTGAAGATTGCCCAAAATCAATTGGATAGAAATAATCATTGATGTTGTCTCCGTTCGGTGAAAACACATTTGGGAAGTAGATTTTGCTTTCTTTTCGTATAACCAGTTGGATCGCGGCTTCTGCTGAACATCCATTGGAGTCGATGACAGTGACCCGGATAATTGCTTCTTTTTTTGCGGTCAGGATGGGGTTTATGCATTGATCGCAGCTCAATTGATCTGCAGGTGACCAACGTATGGATGCTATTCTTGATGGATCGGAAAGAATTTTCAAAGGCAGCGTGAAGGTTTGGTTTTCCTTGAGTTCAATCAATGGGGGAAGTTCGATATTTACGGAATCTGTTCGCCTGATTTCAGACTGTACAAGATAAGAACACCCGTTAGCATCCCGGATTAAAATTTGATAGGTCCCCGGATTCAACGGTACATTCTGGAGGCTTGAATAAAAATTTAGGCCATTGTCTAAAGAATAGGTGTAAGGTGCTTTCCCACCGTTGATTTGGACGACATCAAGCATACCCGATGGATTGGCGCAGTTTGCATCTATGCTCAGAACTTGTGCTCCACGGATGCGGGATGTATCCTGTAATACCCATACTGAATCTTTGGTTCGGCAACCTGTGCGCGGATTGATGATGGTGCATGTATACAATCCTGGATTGTTGGTATTGAATTGAGGAAAAGAATACGTAAATCCATTGGGTCCTGACCATTGCATGATAAATCCCTGAAGAGAAGAAGATGCTTTTACCGGAACATTCGCGCGCACGCAATTCAAGGTATCGGCCGATAAAAACAGGTTCGGCTTTAAAGTATCCACAGCAATATCAACCCATTGGATTGTTTCACATCCCGCAGTATTTTTAACGTTTAGCTGATACCGGCCTCCTGCTGTGATTATGGGATTTCTCAATATACTTCTAAAGCCGCCTGGACCATTCCAATCAAATACAAGGTCATTGTCTTGGCTGATGAGTTCCAGACTGATTCTTGATTTAATGCAATTTAGGGTATCGGCTTTGAGTTGAACATCGGGTATTTTCCTGTTTTCAAAAATCAGTAGACTATCGGTCCATCGACAACCATATGCGTTCGTTACCATGATGATGTATCTTCCGGGAATTCTGGCTTCTATCGAATCGCGATTGGAAGTGAATCCGGAAGGTCCAGACCACGCTATTGTTTCCGATGGTTGTATGCCTGTTAAGTGAACTTGCAAAACGCTGTCAAGACAAGTCAACGTATCGCCTTTGCTGGACCAACGAACCTGTGGTATTTGTTGAAAGGCGGCGATGTAGAGTTGTTTTGAAATTTCACAACCTGATGAATCGATTAGGCGGATCGTATACCAACCGGAATCCTGCACTTCCGGATTGGGTAAATTTGATTGGAATCCATTGGGTCCCACCCATTCAAAGCGAACGCCTGTGCTGGTAGTCTGAATCCTCAAATTCAGTCGTGTCTTAATGCATGTAAGGGTGTCGTTTTGAACGGTCAGGTTTGGCAATTTATCTTTTTGAATGACCTCGACGCTGTCTTCGAACAAACAACCGTTCGTTCCACGAATACTGAGTTTGTATATACCGCCGAATTGGACGGTAGGCGTTGAGTCGCTACTCTGGAAGCCTTGTGGGCCACTCCATGAAAAATCCGTGATGGCTCCCGACCAATTGTTCGCATGAAGACTCGCATTGCCTTTGCAGGTAATCGTGTCTGCAAAAAGTTTTGCGAATGGTTTAATGGTATCTGCAGGAATAAAAACCGAACGAATGTTTGTACAACCATTGGAGCCGGTGATGAGCAATGTATAAAGCCCTGGTTTGTCAAGGCTCACCAATTTTTGCATGCTTGCAAAAGCGTTTGGTCCTGTCCACTGGTAGCTTTGGGTATTGGGATCACTACTAACAATGGGTGATACCATTGTTTTGGAGCAGGTCAATGTGTCTCCGGAAATGGAAAGCGAAGGGACTGCTTTATCTTCCTGGATGCTTATCGAATCAGTGGTGCTGCAACCATTCATTCCTATCAAAGTCAAAAAGTAAAGCCCACCGGCACCAATTTTGGGATTCGTTAGTTGGCTGAAAAAGCCCTGAGGGCCGCTCCACAAATGTTCTTCAGATGAGCTAGTCAAATTGGTTAAGATCACCGAATCTTTCTTACAAGTCAGGGTATCGGCTTTTAAACGAACAAAAGGTTTTGAGGTATCCACTGTAATCTCCACATTTTTTTCAATGCTGCATCCGTTTGTTCCGGTGACCCGGAATGAGTACGTTCCGCCAATATTTGTTTGAATGGAAGCCTGACTGTTGGTATTGCCCGAAGGCGAAATCCATACGATTTGGGCCCCCGGCGAATTACTAACGCCTGTTAGTGTAACTTGTGTTTTAATGCAATTGACGGTGTCGTTCGCAGATACCGATATGTCAGGTACGTCAGAAGATTTGGCGATCCAAACCGAATCTTTGCCAACACAACCATCGGGTGTGGTGACTTTTGCAAAGTACCAACCTTGTTCAGTCACGGAAGGATTTTTCAGATTGGATTGAAATTGATTGGGCCCTGTCCATTCAATTTGTGCCAGGCTATCGGTTTGTAAGAACAATTGAATTTGGGTTTTTAAACAGGTGATGGTATCTGACTTCAGCTGAATGCTGATATTGCCTGCATTGGATTTGACAAAAAAGGAATCCAATTCAATACATCCCGCACTGTCACGTGTTGTAAGATAATACCAGCCGGTATCGCGCACTGTAATTTTCTGAATGCTGTCTTTAAAGTATCCGTTTGGTCCTTTCCAATCATAGTCCGGTTTTGTGGCAATGGAATTCGCTTGGAGGACTATGCTGTCTTTAGAACAACTCAAACTGTCTCCAATGATTTCGGCTTCCAGCATGGTGCGCAGATCCATGACTTCAACTTTTGCTGTACTCTCACAGCCGTACGTATCGGTAACTTTTACGATGTATTCACCGGGTTCACGGATGTTGAAATTGACGGCTTTTGTACTGTAATAGCCATTGGGTCCAGTCCATTCGAAATTTGGTCCGGCTGCTTTTGTGGAAGCTTCAATCTTGGCGGAGCTGTTCAAACAATCTAGATCCGTTTTTTTTGCAGTGATGTCGGGTGGAGTAACACTTCCTTTCACCTCCACCATGACTTCTGCTTCGCATCCAAACTGACCCATTATTTTTAAGGTGTAAACACCTGGTGAATCCACAACAGGAGTTAAAGTTTTATCACCACTTTTAATTTTTCCATTTCTTGTTGACCACATGTATGTTATCCCCGGACCTTGAGTAGATCCCGATGCATCAATGGTGATGGGTCTGTTCAGACAATTGATTTCGTCTGGAGGATTAACCACCGCTTCCAGGTCATAAACCGTGACCGTGACTTCGTCTTTTTCTTCACAACACTCACGCACTACAATGTCATCAATGGCACACATACTTGCTGGTCCGGTACCTCCGTAATTTGCAAAGCAAATGGTGGCAGAGGTGTTTGATCCTGAATTCCAGGTAAAACTTCCTGTTGCTTCAAGGCATAAGCCACTGATTGCATCCACGGTGCCAATGAGCGTGCCGTTGATTTTCAAACCAATCGTGGGAGGTGCTCCGAATATGTAGGGAATACCGAAAACTTTGTAATCAATTTTATATTCCGTGTTTGCATTTACGGATATGGTTTGACACCAAATATTCGAACTGGATCCAGTGGGGGTGATGACCATGGTGAATGCACCGATGTTGGGCGTACAACCAAAAGCGATGGCAATTTGAGGAACACTCATTACCATGTAACCACCCGTCGAGGTGATGAGGTTGTTCACGTTGGTATATGGGGTGTATTGACTGGTGGATGGAGCAATGTTACCGTTTTCAAAACCACCATTGGTGATTAAATTTCCAGAAACTGCCTTTGCCGTCAAGGTATAGGTGGTTGTGCTGCTCGGTGTAGCAACTGGAGTCAAACTGGTTGGATCACTTAATCCATCGGAAGGTTCCCAGAGGTATTGAGTAGATCCCGTAACGTTTGCATTGAGTCTTTTGCCCTGATTGGAACATATGGTAATGTCAGGGCCCGCATTGACCACGATGCCGCAGGCGTTGGGCATTGCAAACTGTTTTTTAAAAGCTTGACGCACATACTGGGCAGATGAAGTTTGCAAACCAACCCAGATCATTGACGTACTCCAAATCAGAACTGTTATAAAATGCTTCATCGTATCAAGGTTAAATCGCCTTTCATTATTCTTTTATCGCCATTGATCAACTCTACTTCTGCCCAATAGGTGTATACACCTGGCAAGCATTTTTCGCCTTTCCATTGACCGTTCCACCCTTGAAGGGCTTGGTTGGGGTGGTGAGTCGTAGATTGGAAAACCTGATTTCCCCAACGATCGTAGATGGAGAGCACTTTGATTTGCACGGCATCTGGTTCGGAAGCAATCAAATAGAACCAGTCGTTTATTTGATCTCCATTTGGACTAAAAACATTCGGTGCCCACACGTTGGGTGTTTCCACTTTTACGAAAATTCTAAGTACAGACAAACAGTCGTTCGTATCCACCACGGTTACTGTGTATTCGGTATTGACCCACGGATTGGCTTCCGGGTCTTCGCATTGCGTGCAGCTCAATTGTGTGTCCGGACTCCACTGGATGCTTTTGATCATTTGTTTATTGGAAAGTATATCCAAATTTAAAGTTCCGCTTTTTCCAAGTTGTATTTCTATTTGAGGAGGAAGCTGAATTTGGATGATGGGGATGTCTAAGATTTCAAATCCTTTTTGAAATGTGCATCCGGCGCTATCGGACACAAAGAGGATATGATGTCCGATGGGTACCGCATTGAACTGAGGATTGGACGTCCATAGATTGGGATCATCGATTGCAAACCGAAGTCCCTGGTGGCCGCCCAATACGTTGATTACATTCATTGTACCCTCCAATGCGCCGCAAGTAGGATGCTTGGGTTTCATTTCGACGTCCCGGATGATCAAACTGTCTTCAAGTACAAACTGTTTTGCGGTGGTAGAGCATCCATTTTTTGAATTGGATGCAATGAAAGAATACACACCGCCTTTTGAAACTTTTACAGAAGCTTGCGTTCCAAGTATGGTCCCATTTGCATCCGTCCAATAATAACCATCAGCAAGGGGATCAATCGTAGCAATCAAAGTGGCCTGGGTATTTCTACAATGGATGCTGTCGGAACGGGTGGATACATTGGGATGGAGGGTATCGATGGCAACGGATAGGGAATCGGTGGTTGTGCAGCCGTTTTTACCAGTCATTGTTACATGATACTTTCCTGGAAGAATAGTTGTCACATTCAATGAATTGGATGTGAAAGATCCGGGACCATTCCATAAGGCAGTATTCAATGGATTTTGACTGATGGCTGCAAGGTGGGCCGTCAAATGATTGCACCGGATGGTGTCGTTGGTTAAAACTACATCAGGAGGGAGTGTATCCACTTTTACATTGCTTGAATAATTGGATGTACAATGATTTGCGCCGGTCAGTTGAAATGTAAAATGACCACCCATATTGGTAATCAATACATTTCCATTTGCCATGGTGCCATTTGGCTTTGTCCAAATACCTTGTAAAGCATTGTTGTTAGGTATGCCAACCAGTGTAGCCTGTCGGTGTGTGCAATCGATGGAGTCCGTTTGGATGATGGCAGTCGGGTAGGCAGTGTCTTGGACAATGTTTACAGAGATGCTATTGGAGCAATGGTTGATTCCAGTGACTGTAACGTTGTAAAGCCCACCATTGTTAATTTCCGGTTGTTGCAAAGAGCTGGTAAAATTTCCAGGACCAGACCAGGAAATCGATTGCAAAGGAAGGTTGCTTTGCAATTGCAATACGGTTTTGGTGATCAAACAATTCAGTGTGTCTGTGGGAAGTTGTAAATTCGGTTTCAATGTATCTTCTACCACGGTCATTTGAGATTCTGTAATGCATCCTTCCGGACTTTCGACCTGTAGGGTGTATATGCCTCCCTGGTTTACCTGGATGGTGGAATCGGTAGATTGAAATCCGCCAGGTCCACTCCAACGGTAAGTTAGGCTGTCGCGATTGGTTTTTCCAATGATTGCTACGTTCCGCGTGAGGCAATTGAGGGTGTCGTCTCGCAAATAAATTTCCGGTTTGCGAACATCCCTGTTAATGGTGAGGCTGGCAGTAGACTTACAACCGTTAGCTTTGGTGGCTGTAAGGGTATAGATACCGCTTTGTTGTACAAATGGATTTTTCAATATGGATTGAAAACCCATGGGCCCCTGCCATTGCAAGGAGGCTTGCGGATCATCCACGTTTACTCTAAGCAACAGACTATCTTTTTTGCACGTCAATGTGTCTGAAAAAAGTTCCAATACTGGTCTGATGGTGTCGGCAGTAATGATGATGGTGGCGAGTGACTTACAACCGTTAGTTGAGGTGGCTTCTACTGAATAAATTCCTGCTTGATCCACAGCAGGATTTTTGTCGGTACTTGAAAATCCATTGGGACCATTCCAAAGGTAAGTGGATCGCGTGGTGTCTTGTAAATTCAAAACGGTACTTCTTTTAGTGCAATTCAACGTATCGTCCGTAATGCTCAATAAGGGGTGCAATGTATCTTGATGAATGTTGAGAACGCGTTGACTGCTGCAGCCATTTCGCGTGGTAGCAGTGAGCACATAACTTCCCGGAACAAGGGTGGTGATGCTATCCATGTTTGAATGAAAACCATTTGGACCGGACCAATCAATGGTAACGTCTTGGCTCAATTTACCGGAAACCAAAAGGCTTTGGGTACGTCGGCAATTGAGTGAATCGGCAGCCGGCTGGATGGATGGTCTGAGGGTATCTATAGGCACCGTGATGGAAAGCGTGTCTTGACAATTGTTTAGGCCAATCCCCACAAAGCGAAATTTACCTGCATCCTTAGTACTGATGGATAGGCTGTCGATGTTAAGAAAGGGGTGGGTACCCGACCAAAATACGGTATCCAATGGCCTATCGGCGATAACGATGATGCGGGATGAATCATTCAAGCAAGTGATGGTATCCACCGAGAATTGAAATCGAGGTTTGCCAATGTCTTTTTTAAGCAAAACGCTGTCCAATTTTATACAACCGGATGGAGTCACTACCCTCAGGAAAAACCAACCCGAATCCACCGTTTGGAAACGGTCAGACTTGATGAAAAACTGATTCGGTCCCGACCATTCAAAATTTGATCCGGGTACTGTGCTTGTTGCCAAAACCTTTGCGCTGTCGGCTAGGCAATTGATGTTGTTGGATTGGATGGAAATTTTTGGATTGTCGGTGCGTTCAATTACATCCACGGAATCAACGGCTTTGCAATTGAATTCGTCGGTAACTGTTAAATAATATCGACCACCCTCGGTGACCACCACAAAAGGGTCTATCCCGTTGAATCCATTGGGTCCTGCCCATTCATAATTTAATGGAGAAACCCTGCTTTTACTAAATATCGAAACAGCTTGATTGTTGCATCCAAGGGTGTCTTTTACTGAAAGCTGCAAGTCAGGAGGTTTGATGTTGCCAGTTACCACAACAAATTCAGTTTTACAACAATTTGGAAGGGGCGAACAGATGGTGAGATAATAAGTTCCAGGTCCTTCAATCGTAGGTGTAAGTGTGTTTCCACCCGATACGATTTTTCCATCTGAAGTGGTCCATTGGTATTTCCAGCCTGGTCCACTGGAAGAACCGGAAGCATCCAGTTTCCAACGCGGATTGTCGCATGTAACGATTTCAGGATTTTCTATTACCACGTTGATTTCCTCCACCTCGACGAGTACGGTGTCTTTGATTTCACAAATTTTGCGAAAATTAATGTCATCCAAAGCAAAGTCATTTCCCCCGGTGGCGGTATTGAGATTGACGATGCAAATCTCTGCAGTGGTATTGGCACCTGAATTCCAGGTTGTTTGAAATTGTTCCCAGCTGCAGGTTGCCCCGCTTGAATTGAAGATGTTTCCAATGTTGACGCCATTGATACTAAATTGCAGGATGGGAGGCGAAGAAGAAACGACGGCCGTGACCCAAGCAGAAAAAATGTAATCCATATCCGGAATGACGTTGATGGTTTGGCACCACACATTTTGCAAGTTAGCAGAACCATTGAGAACCATCATCAATCCTGATCCACTCGTGTGGTCTCCACAGGGTGCGAAACCTGTATGCCCCAATTGAGGATTGTTGATGACCGCGTAGGTTCCTTCACAATCCAAGTATCCAAATCCATAACATGATGTTGTGCCCACCATGTAATCGGTTGTAAATCCCGTATTGCCGGCTTCGAAATTTCCGTTGGTGATGAGGTTGATGGAGCTCAAGCCCCGACCGGTCAGAATGTATTCGGTCGTGGCGTTGACCGTGGCTTTGGTAACGGGCGATTTTGGATTGCTCAATCCCGTGGGGGGCTCCCAAAATATTTCCTGTACACTTCCGGTAATTTTGCCGTTCAGAGTCACCATTTCACCTGGGTTGCAGACTTTTTGATCGGGGCCTGCGTTGACCGTAAAATTGCATTGAGCATAGACCCCTTGTAAGCAGCAACTTATATAAAGAATTATCGATAATTTGTACATATAATGCTTCAGATGGTCTCCAAAATTACGGTTTCCAAATCAAATTCTGTCAGGGTTTTTCGTGGATTGAAATGATCGGTAAGCGGTGAGCCGACAAGGGGCTGTTATTTCTTTGGCTTTCCTCGCATGAGCCGATGCAAATCGGAGGTTTCAGTGAAGGCAAAATACTAACACTCGTTAGTTGCACCATGTCATCTGGCGTCTCATTGGTGAATTGTATTTGCGGTCATTTTTTTGTGGCCACCAACGAGAACACCATGGGAAAAGAAATGTTGACATGGTTGAATTGAAAGCGACCAGGCTGTATTTCAATTAGATTTTTAGTAAATAAACAAGGGGCATAATCGTATTCCTGGAATGCTTGGAGCTCCATACCTGTGTTCAACAGGGCCGAAATCGTTTCGGACAAAGGGTGATTCCAGGTATAGGACTCAAATTCTGTATCATTTTCACCTGTGGTGGCGTAGGTTCCTTTTTCAATCTCGTGAATGGGCCCCATGTTGAAGTAATTGTATTGTAAATATTGAAGATCGTTGTCGAATATCCAAATCAGTGGATGGAATTCTACAAATACGAATCGTCCTCCGGGTTTTAATGCCCGATGGATGACTTGGGCCCATCGATCCAGGTCAGGCAGCCAAATAATGGTACCGTAACTACTGTACACAAGATCGAATTGATGATTCAACGATGTGGGTAGATCATAAACATTAGCGCAAATGAAATCGACTTCAGAAATGTGCATGTCCTCGGCCATTTTTTTAGCAAATGCAATGCAATCGTTGGAGATATCAAGGCCAGTAGCATTTGCACCCATTCGTGCCAATGAAATGGTATCTTGACCAAAGTGGCATTGAAGATGCAGCGCCTTGAGTCCAGTTACATTTCCTAAAAGTTGTCGGTCGATTTCAAACAAAGAATTTTTTCCAGCCAGGAATGCCTCTTGGTCATACAATGCCGATGGGACATGAAATGGTAGGCGTTGGTTCCATGCCTTGCGGTTCACTTCAAAATACTGGTCCATGTTGTAATTTTTATTAATGCGGATTAAAGGTATAAATCGACAATGACTTGGTATGGATCAATGGTGCATTCCAGGTCAGGCCTTTGAAATATCAAAGCATTTCGAATTTTTGCTACACACGAGGTTGTTTGATTAAGGTCCAATTTCATTGGATTTTGATGAGTAAGAGATGAAATTATTCAGCATTTTCCTTCGAAAGTATTAAACTTGTGATTCAAACTGATAAAGCACATTGCAATATGGATCGTAGATCAATCTTGAAGGGATTTGGAGCGGTGTCTTCTGCAGCCTTCATACAGCCTGGAAGTTTAATGTCCATGGTAGAAGATTCATACCGTCAGTCGTTGGAATCACTCCATGCTCTGGAGCACGCAAGTGCGGATGACGAAGATTTTTGGAGAAGGATTCGAGAGGCTTACAGTTGTTCCCCAAGCATCATCAATCTGAACAATGGTGGGGTTGCACCTCAGCCAAGGGTTGTTCAAGAGGCAGTCCAATATTACAACCGAATGTGCAATGAAGCACCTTCTTACTATATGTGGAGAATTCTGGATCAAGGCAGGGAACCGCTACGTGAAAAACTAGCCCGTATTGCGGGTTGCTCCGCAGATGAACTGGCCATCCAACGCAATAGTTCTGAGTCCTTGGAGACCATCATTTTTGGTTTGCGTTTAAAAGCGGGTGATGAAGTCGTCTTGAGTAAACAGGATTATCCCAACATGATCAATGCATGGAAACAAAGGGCGCATCGGGAGGGTATCATCCTGAAATGGGTAAATTTGGAATTGCCTTCAGAAGATGTCCAATACATGGTGGAATCTTATACCAAAGAATTCAATCACCGAACCAAGCTTGTACACTTGACGCATGTCATTAATTGGAACGGTCAAGCATTGCCAGTTGCGAAAATCGCGGAGGTTGCACACGAACAGGGGATAGAAGTTTTGGTGGACGGAGCACATAGTTTTGCACACCTGGTATTTGATATACCTTCATTAAAAGTCGATTATTTTGGTACTTCGCTTCACAAATGGTTAAGTGCGCCATTTGGCTCAGGACTTCTGTATGTTCGGAAAGAGAAGATTAAAAATTTATACCCTTTGTTGGCAGCTGCTGACCCTGAATCGGAAGAAATCCGAAAGTTTGAAAACCTGGGTACCCGATCATTTCCTATTGAACATGCTATTTCCCATGCAGTGGATTTTTTTGAAATGATTGGAGCCCAACGAAAGTATGATCGTCTCTATAATTTGCAAAAGCACTGGACGGATCAGGTGAAAAGCCACCCAAAAATCAAATTGAATCATCCACTCTCGAGGTCATTTTCTGGAGCGATAGGCAATGTACAGGTCGTTGGAATGAAACCGGAAGAAGTGGCAAACAACTTGTTTGAAAAAAATAAAATTCACGCAGTGGCCATCCAATGGGAGAACATTCATGGCGTGCGCATTACCCCCAATGTGTACACCACCAAAGATGAGTTGGATATCCTGGCCAAAGCGTTGCTCAAAATGGCAAATGCTTAAAGCCTTTTGAAATGTGGAATTAGAATGCTTTTCTGACCATTTAGGCAGAATCATCGCATGGTCATCGGTACCCGACCAGGGGTAAAACACCGTATTAGAAATAAAAATATACGGTCCAACACCTGTTGCAAGCATCTTTGATTGGAGCCCGCAAAAGCCAAACCTGTCTCGAGCAGATTGACCATGGTGAAAGTGCTTGAAATCATTTGGAGTGTGAGCTAACACAATGGTTGATCTGGTTACCTCGAAAATACAAGAGCAAGTCTGAAGCAAAAGAGTACTCCTGAGAGATTGGTTAAAATTTGATACATACCGACGAAACCGGCTGAAGATGCAGTAAAAAGGTCACAAGAGCTGGTTTGTTACCGCGCTGACAGGCCAAGCCTTGTCAGCGCTCGAACCTTTGTAGGTGCCGAAAGTGGGACTCGAACCCACACGACTTTGAGGGTCACTGGATTTTGAGTCCAGCGCGTCTACCAGTTCCGCCATTTCGGCAAATGGTGTTTGGGGTTGCAAAAGTAATCAGGTTTAGGAATTTTTAAAAGAAAAATACAATGGCTACAAACTAATGTCCATCGATTCTATCTGCACGGGTTTTGAAGCAATCCATTTTCTGCAATCTGGATGGCCACATTGGCATTGAAAGGGTTCCAGATCAGGGTGCATGATGGTTCCGTAATCCAGGGTCAATTCCTCGTCTTTGGAAATGTCCCGAAGCGCAATGACATTCAAACCCTCAAATCGTGTATTTGGAACGCAAGAATGGTTTTGCGGAGCCCATTCTGAAGGGTTGTTGTCCCATAAAATATACACCTCTTTACCAATGGGGTAGGCATATTTGCGAAATAGCTCTTTTTCATGGGCATTCCAATATTTCAATACATGGTTTTTGGTAACAATGCGTTGGCTCTTTTCTTCCCCACGGTAGACCACTTCTGATTTGCGAATTTTCTGGTTCGCATAAATGCCATAGCCCGAACTGATGGACTGTTTTAAATAATATTTCTTCTGTTTTTTGCGATGACGGGCAATGCCTTCTTCCATGATCATTTTCAGGAAACCTGAAGCACCTATTGGATCATTGGCCAGGATGTGGTCGGCTGATCCTTCATACCCATCGGTGTAAAAAACGCTGCAGGTAAAATTGGCTTCCAGGAAAAATAACTTTCCTTTTGGATTTAATCTGAAGTCTAAACGAGCATAACCTTTTCCTCCAAACTCTTTGAAAAAACTGCTTGCTGCTTTTTTTAACTTCCGTTCCAATTGATCATCCTGGCATGGAATATTGCTTTCGGGATGCAACTCAGAAGTTTTCAAAGCATACGTCTTGAAACTTGTATGCTCCGGGAATATGTATTCCAATGGTTTCAATGCTATGCATTTTTTTTCATCTTTTGGATCCGCTACCACCATCACCGTAAATTCACGGCCCGGGATGTATTCTTCAACCAGCAATTGTCCATATTCAGGCAATAGTTTTTGAACTTTATGGAGCAATGAAACTTCATCATGAACCAAAGATTCTTCGTCAATACCAAGGCTATCTCCTGCTTTTGCTGGTTTCACGAACAATGGGAAAGAAATGGCATCGCTCAAATCATTGAGATCTTCCAGTTGACAAACCAATTTATAACGTGGGGTAGGGATGCCCGATAAATTGGCAACATATTTCATGAGTTCTTTGGGAGGATCGTACAACTCCAAAGTGGGGCCGGTATATGGTAAATTCAATAACTCCAAAGAATAAATGACATCAATAGAAGGGACGTCCCATTCCAAATAAGCTTCACATAAGTTTATATAAACATCGTACGATTGGGTTGAAAGATCTTTAAGCTGCTTGTAAGTGGTCAGCTTATTTAATAATACGTGGTGGAACTCATGTTCAGGCAACAAATGACTGAGATTCCTTGGGGGATCATAATTTTTATAATCTACATGCGATGGACTGTAGTCAGGTTGAAGTACACAAACTTTCATAAATGCTTCAATGGGTTGCTTTTCATCAATGGTTCATGAAATATTGTACGAATGTAAATCAAATCATATTACCGTGCTTCATAACATGTCTTTTTATTCATTATACTCCCAATTATATACCGAATGAAAACATCAAGTCACCAAAGTGCAAACCCTATCGTTCCTTTCTTATAGGCATTGGTTAACTTCGTTCAATTTGGGCGGGGTAAATGGTTTGGGAATTCCAACAGCTTCTTGGCCATGATTCAGTTGGAGCAATGCTTAAAAAACTGACCTTTTTGATAGGGCTTGAAGCAATATGTCCAGGATCAGTTGCTCATAAGGAATGTCATATATTCTCAGTATGGCTCCAATAGAAGTATAATTTTCATCTGCAGACAGACCACATTGTGAATTGACTTCAAGTACTTTTACCAATCCGGTATCCGAATCTTTGCGAAAATCTATCCGTGCATAGCCTTCACCACCCACCGCCGAATATGCTTTTAAACTCAGAGATTCCAGTTCCAATTGAACTTCTGAAGAAACCGATTGATAAGTCCACAAGTCTTTGTTGTTGTCCAATGGACTTTCATGTTCGTAAAATTCCCAAAGTCGATCGAAGGAAAGAAATTTTTGTTGATCAGGAAGTGAGGATTCAAATTTGCGTTCTACAGCTGGATAAACCTTGCATTGATTCATGTTGCGATGACTACCAACAAGAAAGGTGGTGTATTCCGGTCCATTGATAAACTCTTCAGCGAAAACTCCACCTTTATACAGATCCCAATGTTTGTAATGACGATGATTCGATTTCATGAAATCATTGAATTCAAGCTGATTGTTTACCACCGATTTAATTCCCAGACCAAGGCTACCGGCTGACACGGCTGGTTTCACAATCAATGGAGGGTTTAAAACATTGAACACCAGATCAGACTGGAAATTATCGGGATCAATTTCACACCAACGTGCAGTAGCCACGCCATGTTCATCGAACATTTTCTTCATGGGAATCTTGGAAGTAGTGTGCTCGTAAAATGCTCCATCCGAGCCTGTGTACACGATTTTCTGTTTTTCCAATAAGTGGATTACCGTTATCCCGGGAATGCCCATTGTTTCATCTCCATCGCAAAGGTTTAATACAATGGGAAGTTTCCCGAAAGATTGGGCGGGTATGGATTGTATGAGCGTTTCAATTTGATCCATTCGGACTTCTTGCCATCTCCAGTCTATTCCCAATGACTCAAAGACTTGGCGGTATTCCTCGTGGCTTTGCTCAAAATCGTAGTAATACTTCAAATCGGGATCTTCCGTTTCAATAACCGGAAAAAGTACCCAGACCAGCCAATTGCTGTAATCAATGAGGGTTAGATCGTCAAATTTGGAAGACATGAGTGCTTGTCTTCAGCAATTTTTGTTGGATAAAATCGGTAAACCGGTATTGTTGCAATTGATGTTCGTCGAGGTATTTTGCACCACGGATTTCATGAAGACAGTTTTTACAACCGCAATAACATTCAAATGCTTCTTCCATATCCCATTCGGTGGAGGGATAAAAGAATTTGAATTCTTCTCCAGCTGAAATATCTTTCAACGCAATCAATACGAATCGTTTCGTATCAAAGAAACAATTTGGGTCGCAACTATGATTGATGTATTCCAAAAAAAGCGGAGCCAATATGATGTGCTTGTCCTCTCCAATTTGTACTGTGTATCGCGAAGGATATTGCAAGGTTTCAGCTGCAGAAAAATGGCATATGGTATGGTCCTTCTTAAAGTCTTTTAAGGAAATCAATCCATTTTGTTGGTGGGCTTGGTCAAAATTGATTTTTGCAAATTGGGATGTGGGATTTTGCTTTTGGTTGGTTGTCATGAAAACGATTCAAATTGGTTCAACAGGTAATTACGGTTAAAGATAAGTTTGATGATGGTGTAATATCAAGTTTTTTAGGAGTTTTTTTCTTTACCTCTCCAATTTATTAGATTCACATGAAGCATAAGCCCAAGGATCTATTGATTCAACAACGCTTTGCGTGATACTGCCACATTGATTTCACTGTACTGGGCGCAAGGGGAACTTGAATCAACGAATATTTAATAATTTATGAGTTTGAAGACTCATGGACCATTTGGGATGTTTTAAACAATAAGCCAAGCAGCTTTGAATATTTTCTTGAAGTGCCGGTCCATCCATGGGTTGTAGATAAAAGTAACTGAAATCCAGATGTATAAAACGTTCAGGCTCCAAATTCAATTGAGGGAAAATGAATTTTAATTCATTTCCTTTGTTGATGAGCAATTCAGTCATGGGCTTTGGGCTTACACAAATCCAATCAATGCCATTCGGTGGGAGTATGGTTCCGTTGGTTTCTACGGCAATTTCAAATCTTGCCTTATGCAATGCATCGACCAAGGGTTGATCCAGTTGCAACAGGGGTTCACCTCCTGTGCACACAATATACGGATGGGTTTTTGGATCAGGCCACAATGACCACAAAACATCAATCAGTTCATCGATTTGCTTGTATTTCCCTCCATGGCTACCATCCGTTCCGACAAAATCTGTATCGCAAAAATTGCAAATGGCCATGGGCCGGTCCACTTCCCTTCCATTCCATAAATTGCAACCTGTAAAACGGAGAAATAGAGCGGGTCTGCCAGTTCTAGCGCCTTCACCTTGCAACGAATAGAATATTTCTTTGATTGAATACATCCCGATTATGAATCCTTGAACCTTATGAATCAATGGGTTTGCGAAAATAAGTCATTTCTATGGATGGTTGTTTTTTCATGAATTGAATTCATGACGAAATCAACTGCACAAAGTCTTCGAAGCGATGGACTTCCTGATGTTGATAGACTGTCCAATTTACCATTGCGTTATGCTGATGCCTCATGCCAAAGGTTTTGGCCCCAATGGAATTACCCAATTGCAAATCGGCTACACTATCTCCCAGGAGAATCCAGTTTGTGGAGAAGATTTCAGGGTGGTCGGCCCCAATGAATTCGATCATTCCTTTTTTAGGTTTTCTACAAGTGCAATCATCACTTTCCAAATGTGGGCAATGATAAATGCCATTCAAATGTCCACCGGCTTGTTGGATTTTTAAAAGCATTTCTTGATGGATGGTGAATAAATCGGCATCATTCATGATTTTCTTCCCAATTCCTTGTTGGTTGGTGATGATGTACATTTGGAATTTCATTTTATGCAACTTGGCCAAACCATCCAAAACCCCGGTTCTAAATTGAAATTCTTTCCATTCCACAACGTATTGGCCTGGCAATAATTCGTTGATCACTCCATCGCGATCTAGAAAAATGGTATGATTGTGCATGATAGCGATGGATCAATGAGAGTTGTTGATCATTAATTCTTCCAATTTTTCACACAAAATATGGCCGATTAAAATATGCCCTTCTTGTATTCGGGGTGTGATCTTCGAAGGGACTGCAAGCCAATATTTGCAATAAGGAAGCATTTTGCCACCTGATTCTCCGGTCAAACCAACCGTTAGCATGTTTTTTTGCGTTCCTGCTTCGAGCGCTTTTACCACATTGACTGAGTTACCCGAAGTCGATATCCCGATGAGTACGTCCATGGGCTTTCCAATTCCTTCAATGTAGCGGGAATAAACCTCCTCAAATCCGTAGTCATTTCCAACAGCTGTCAAATAGGAGCTGTTGCAATGCAGTGCTTCAGCAGCATAAGCGGGTCGTTCTTTGTAAAATCTTCCGGTAAGTTCCGCTGCAATGTGTTGAGCATCTGCTGCACTCCCTCCATTTCCACATAAATAAATGCGACGACCATTCTTTAAAGTCTGTGACATTTCAATCACAAGATTTTGAAGTGTTTCATGCAATTGCACATCTTGCAACATTTTGGTTTTCAATTCAAGTGATTCTGCAATAATTTTCTGAATGTCGGATTTCATGACGAAGGGAGTTGTGCGTTGTTGATAATTTGTCGTACAAAATGTTTCCAGCTCAATTTGGATTTTTCTTGATGTATGTATTCTTTGAATTGTGTCCGGTCATTAAGCAAGAATTTCCGTATGGAGTTTGCTAATGATGGAACATCGGGTTCACAGACATAACCTGCTTTTCCATCGGGAACCAATCGTGCTAAAGAACCAACCCGGGTTACAATGCTAGGTTTTTCAAAGTAGTATGCCAAAGGGGTTACACCACTTTGAGAAGCGCTGCGGTAAGGTTGAACCACGCCATCACAAGCGCAAAAAAAGTATTTAACACGATGATCCGGGATAAAATAGGAATGCACGCTGACCTTGGACTCCAATTGGTTTTTTTGAATAATTTCCAAATAAGGCTTTTCGTCTTCATAAAATTCTCCTGCAATCAACAGATGGAATTTTTCATGTCGCAGGGTTTCCGAATGCAATGCTTCCAACAATAAATCCAATCCTTTGTATTTTCGTATGAATCCAAAAAACAACAAAACAATTCCTTCCTTCGGAAGATTCAATTCTTCCCTTGCTTTTTCGCGTGATACAGCTTCTCCAAAAACATCGTATAAAGGATGGTCCAACAACAAAATGTTGGCATGGGGACGAAATTCTTTTAGCTCATCCATCACCGTTTCACTCATGCAAATAAAGACGTCTGGAATTTTGGTAAAAAATTTTGTTAGCAAGCGATCGCCCAACCTCTTTTCATGGGGTAGGATGTTGTCGACCAAACAGACCAATTTTGAATACTGATTCCGTCTGATCATCCGAAGAATGGTGCCAAGGCAAGGAGCCATGAATGGGATCCAGTAGCGGGTGATGACCAAATCAGGTTTCTTTCGTTGGATCTCCCTCCCAATCTGGATCCAATTGAGGGGATCAATAGAGTTGATGCAAACTTTGATGGAAAGATCGGATGGTGCGGGTGCATCTGAGAACTGGGTCTTTCCTGGAAACAATAGGCCCGGGTATTGCAAAGAAAAGGTATAAATCTCCACCTGCCATCCTTCAGCATTGAATTCGCGCGCCAATCTTTCGTCAAAAGTTGCCAATCCCCCACGCAGTGGGTGGGCTGGACCGATCAGGATAAGCGAAGGCATTTATTTGATGAGGTGTCGAATCAAGTACAGGTTTCTTTCAGGGGCATTGCGGGTGACGAGCTCTGCCAAAAAACCAGTGAAAAACATTTGGGAACCGATGATCATCGATACCAACGCCATGAAAAATGCAGGCCTTTGGGTCATACCCATGTGGCCAAAAGCCAGTTTGGTTATGGAGAGGTAAAACACAAATACAAACCCAAGAAAGAAAAATACCATACCGAAGGCTCCAAAAAAGTGCATTGGCCTTTTCCCAAATTTTCCGATGAACAAAATGGTCGCCAGATCTAAAAAACCATTGACAAAACGACTCATCCCGAATTTGCTGTAACCATATTTTCGTGCGCGGTGTTGGACCACTTTTTCACCAATGTTTTTAAATCCGGCAGATTTTGCGATGACTGGAATGTACCGGTGCATTTCACCATAAATTTCAATGGATTTGACCACTTCACCGCGATAGGCTTTTAATCCACAATTCATGTCGTGGAGTTTGACACCACTCATCCAACCAGAAATGGTGTTGTATATTTTGGATGGTAGATTTTTAGACAATGCGTTATCATATCGTATCTTTTTCCAACCGGAAACGAGGTCGTATCCTTCTTCCTGTATCATTTTGTATAAACCGGGCAATTCATCCGGACTATCCTGCAAGTCTGCATCCATGGTGATGACCACTTCTCCATTGCAATGATGAAAACCGGTGTGCAATGCAGCTGATTTGCCATAGTTCCTGCGAAAGCGGATGCCTTTAACTTCCGAATATTTTTGATTTGATTTTTCAATTTGCTTCCAAGTACCATCTGTACTTCCATCGTCAATGAACCAAATTTCATAACGAATGGAGTTGGATTGCATTACATTCGCAATCCAATCTACTAGTTCAGGAATGGATTCCTCTTCGTTGAAAGCAGGTATGATGATCGACAACTGAATTTCTTTCTCTTCGTGCATGCCGGATATAACGTTTGCCATCCAGGAATCAGTATTTTGAAAATATTTCTGTTTGATCTTTTCTTTTCACAATCAATGCAATCAGGCAGGCGATGAGAAAATAGACTAACAATGCACCCAGGAAAACCATGAGGTATTGTCCGGGACTGGCGAAATCCTGAGTTTGGATTTTTTCCAGTTCTGCCTCTGCAGCAGCATCGCCCATCCATCCCCGCATGCGCTCAATCATTTTAATTGCTTCTTCGCGTTGACGTTCCTGCAGACTTGGATCGATGAATTTGTACAAAATCCAGGTAAATGGTATGCTGATCAAACTACTGACCACAGAGGTTAACCAAATAGGGACTAAAGCTTGTTTCCAATTAATGAAACCACCCAACTCCGTTCTTTTGGCAACGCCAGATTGGTACATCATGTACAAACCAAATAAGAATAAGAGGATGTTTCCAGCTACGTTTTCAATCATTCCAAGCAGATACAAAATCAACATGGTCGCTATGCCGATTCCTCCCCAGATCAAGCCGTTTCGTATGGCCGTTTTATGTTGTTCGATCATCTTTTTTGAATTTTAAAATGTGGATTATGTAGTTAAAAAAGTGACTCTTCAAAATTAATGCGATTCGATCAAATCAGTGGAGAAATTTCCTTTGCAATAAGTTCCCAACACCGACCCCTTTAGTTTTTTTCCGATGAATGGAGAATTTTTCGAGATTGAACGAATGTCTTTTTCTGTAAATATGCGTTCTGAACTGGTTTCAAACCAAGTGAGTTCGGCAAGATTACCAATGGCTATTTTAGATTCCGGAACATGAAACATACGATGGTAAGATTTTACCAATTTTTCAACCCAAAGGTCCAAATCCAATTCATTCATCAGGTACGTACAATATGCCATGAAACAAGTTTGGAGACTCAGCGATCCAAAGGCCGAAGATTGAAATTCAAGTTCTTTATTCTCCGGGTCCCAGGGTGTATGATCACTGACAATGCAATCGATCACTCCATCTTTCAATGCTTTTACCAATGCCTTTCGGTCTTTGTCTGAACGCAGGGGTGGGTCCAATTTTAGATGAATATCAAATCCGCTTAAAGCATCCGCATCGTACAATAAATTGAATATGGAGACCGATGCAAACAAATCGGAAGATGTTTTTTTTGCTTGCCTAATGGCTTGAACAGAATCAGCGCATGAAACTTTATGAATCAATAACCTCGAATCCGAATATTGCAACAATGATATGTCTCTGTGGATATGAGTCGTTTCCGCCAAGGCCGGGATGCCTTTTAATCCCAACAACGTACTCATTTTACCTTCGTCAATTTGTCCCTGACCTGCGATGGCTTTGTCAAAACATTGATTGATCAGGATGCTGTTGGGGATTAACTTCATGTATTCCAAAGCGCGCATCAACAGCCCACTGTCTTGAATGGGTTTCTTTCCGTCTGAAAATGCAATCGCCCCGGCATCATGCATTTGTAAAATTTCGGCCATTTCAGCGCCTTGACATTGTTTGCTGATCGCTCCCAATGGCAATACATGGATGGGCAGTGCTGCGCTTTGATTGAGTATGAAATGAATTTCCGATTTCGATTGAATACAAGGTGATGTATTTGGAAATACGAGGACCCTGGTATACCCTCCAGCCACGGCCGCTAGCGATAAAGATTCCAATGTTTCGCGATGCTCGTATCCGGGTTCACCTACAGTCGCACCCAAATCTGTCCAACCGGGCGATAAAAAAGAGCCTTGTCTTTGGTGAACGATGGAATTTTTGGTGGATTTAATTTCTGTTGCTACATCTGCAATGAGGCCATCTTTTACCAAAACATCGCAAATTTTGTGGTGGTATTTTCCACCCGGATCAACAATCTTTACTTTTTTAAAAATATGTTCCATACTTAGTTCGACTTCCAAAAACGAAGCAAAAGACTTTCAGCAAAAACAAACAGCGCAGCAGCCAAAATCATCCACCACCAAATGGCATGACCAGCTTGTTCTGTTTTGATTTGGTTGTAAAAATTTCCATTTGCTCCAGGATCCAATACATTGACCAATGTTCCGAATTTCGCTTGCAGTTCGGCACTTGTAAAAGCGCTGAGATCAGATTCTATGCGGGCATCGTTGAAAGCAATGCATCCCAACAATTGACTTTTGTTTTTCAATTCATAAATACCGGATTTTTTCACCTGATCATAAAATTCCAATAATATTTTGTTCCCCATGAATCGACTGGATGGAATGAGTTCCTCCGGACCAGACATGACAAGTGTCAGATCCTGCCTGTTTGAAGTGGGTTCAAATGGCCAACTCACAACAGGATCGCGGCCTAAGTCATAGGCATAGACCATTCTACGGTCTTCATTGAGAGCAACTTTAAAAAGCAATGGAATAAAAATTTCAGCGTTTTTGCTCAAATCATTGATTTTTGGATCAAAAGGACTCGCACACAAGTACGCAAATGCATTCTGCACTTTATACCTACTTAAATAGGGAGACCCATCCCGGTAAGTTAAAATCATGTCTGGAGGCAAACCTCCAGAAAGCCTGTATCTCCCCCGTGTTTCCGGTAGCTTAATGTTGTTGGAAATTTTCGTAAATACATCTTTATAAACATCGGATTCGGTATTGATCTTTCCTACTTGCTGGTTTGATTGATCGTAGGATTCCAAACTTGGCAATTGCAGTTGATCGTGCAAGGTTTTATATGCCCCAGGCACAGTGGTTTCTCCCGGAAAGACGAATAGTTGAACACCGTTTTCCATGGCTTTCATCAACTCCTGCGCTAAGCCGGAACTGATCTCTTTCAAATCGCAAAGCACTATCAGCTTTTGGTCACCGAATTCATTGAAATTAACACGTTGATAACTGGTGGCGCTGAATTCAAAATAAGGGATTGAACGGATGGCATTTTGCAAGGCGAGGGGTATCTGATCCTGGTATATGGCCAGAATTTTGTAGGTTGTATCCGTAGCACACGTCATGTAATATTTGTCATCAAACTGTACAGGATAATCTTTTATTCCCAAACTGATTTTTTGCCAGCCTGATTTCAACAAGTTGACTGCAATGGTGTCGGTTTTTTGTTCCCCAGGCTCCAGTTTCAAAGTGGGCCCAGGATATTCTTGTCCGTTCAGGTTAAGACTGGTCCGCAGTTCGTCGATTTGATTCGCACCACGGTTGCTCACCTGAAACACAATTTGGTTTTGCAAGCCAGGTAAAAAAACGGGAGACAAAAAGTATGCAGAATCAATGCTGATATTGTTTTCGTGAATGCTCTGCACCGGGACGAAAATCAAACGAAAACCATCCTCCAGCAATGCAGTATCCAATTGGCACATTGATTTTTGGAAATCCGAAATGATGTATAATTCGGCTTCTTGGATACCCGCGTTTTTGAAACATTGTATTTGCCGACTGATGATCCTGGATAGATTTTGCGAAGCGGGTCCGGTTTTAATTTCTTCAAGAAGCAATTGAGCATCCGCTTTGGTAACGATGCGTTGATGCTTGCCCTCAAAATCATTGGTCAATATTTGAAATCGATCATTGTCCGCATGTGCATCAATCAATTCCTTGCCGAGTTGCATGGCATTTTGCAATAATTTACCATCGTTGGTTTCGGCTTCCATCGACCAACTGTTGTCAATAAAAATGCTCAGATTTTTTAAGTTACGTGACGAAGCATCGTTTTTCATAACGGGTTGAGCAAATGCAAGGACCATGCAAGCCACAGCGAGCAACCTGCACAGTAAAATCAGAAAATCCTTTATTTTATTACGGGTGGCAGTTTCTTCCACCAATTCCTGCAAAAAATGAACGTTTGTAAAAAAAACTTTTTTATACCTCCTGAAATAGAAAAGGTGGATGAGGATGGGGATACCCAACAATGCGAATGCCCACAAAAATCCAGGAAAAAGGAAGTGCATGTTCTACTTCAAATGGCTGTCCGCAAAAGTAACCAAAAATCCGGTATGCAGGAGGTTTTATAAGGGTTTAGCACGTTTGGAGACGACCTTAACTCTTTCAAGATAGCGATTGTTGGCATTGAATGCTATAATGGTATAGATTCCATCAGGAAATTTTTCGAAGCTGCATTCAAAAGAGGATGTTTGGTCCTGCATCGACCGATCGTCTAAAACCAATTTACCAAATGGGTCAAATACTTTCACAAGGAAAGAAGAGTCCGACTGATTCCAAAGGGTATAAACTTTTTGATCTTGTAGATACAAACTTGACCAGTTGGTTTTGATTTTCTTCGGTTGTGCTCCCGCTTTGATGTCTTTAAGCGACGGCATCAGACGTTGACGATATTCCAAGGCTCCCATGTCAGTGTGTGTGTCAAATTTCCTGGGATTGCCTTCAAAATCTATATCCGACAAATACTCATCAGACCCAGTATTGATGGCCGGGCTGTTGGCATTTAACCGGAAATTATATTCATTCAGATTTTCATCGATTCGCTCAAACGCTGGATTTCCTACCAATTCGTTCAATCCTGGCTCCCGATAGGAATGGTTGTAATAAAGATTGTTGCTGAAAAGAGTGGTGTGGCTATTTTCTATTCGGGTTGCAGGTTTGGCAGGAGGAGTGAATAAAATATTGTTGACCACCTTGCATTGTGTTGAGTTCTTGAATTGTAAATCAGCCATGGAACAATTTGATGCCTGTGCGTTTTTGTAAAGGGTGTTGTGGATTACATAAAAACCAGCCACTGATTCAAAATACATAGAAGTTCCATGGTTCATGTACAAAATGTTGTTGTGGATGAGTGCATGCCGGTCAGAAGATTGCAAATGGGCATTCCTGTAATCAAAATAAAAAAGTGGGTGGCAAATGGATGGGCTACCGTCCTTGGCTATACTGTTTTTTTCTAGGACGTTGGCTTGTATGTAAAGGTGATATGAACCGTGTTGTGTTGTTTCAATGGCATCTGAACACGCAATCACAGCAGTTGCCAACGGACTCCATGCATTGTTGAAAAATTTATTGTAACTGATGGTGATGTCATCGTACTGCGAAAGTTTGATGGCCGGGCCATTGAAGTTTTTGATGAAGCAATTATAGATTTTTATGTTACTGGAAGGACTTTCATAACGTCCTTGGATTTGGATACCTGATTGTGGCAAGGATTCATTTTCAAAAGCATCTTGCTTTAAAATGAGGTGCAATCCTTCGATGCTGATGTATTGCGACGAGCTGATTGAAAAAACGCCCATGGTCCCCGAATAAATTTGAGGTTTGTGGTTCAAATAATTTTTATAAACGATCCATTTTCCTGGTTCGCCTTGGTGATTTATTTCCAATTGGTAAGGCTTAGAGGTGTAATATTCACCGTTCATGATGTGGAGGGTATCCCCCGGAAGCAGCACCGCCTGTGCTTTTTCAAAACTGCGAAAGGGTACAAACCAATGGTTCCCTTTGTTCAGGTCATTGCCTTTGACCGAGAGATAATAACTTTTGGCTTGAAGGACCCCGGGATTTCCCAACACACAAATCAAAAGCAAAGTCCAAAAATGATTCCAATTCATAGTAAGGTATAGGATGCTAAAAATGCCCGGAATGCTGCCTCTGCCTGGTGATTTCATTTTGCGCACAGATGCGATCAATCCGCTGTGGTACTGTAACAAAATGGCATCAATTAGGTTGTGTTGCTTCTAGATTCAGCGTCCTGTAGCGCTGCATGAGCACCGCATAATGTTTGGAGGCAATCAAGACTTCAGGATTACCGAGTACGATGATTTGTTCTTTGGCACGGGTGATGGCAACATTTAGTTTCCGATCCGCCCCCGTTTCATTCAACGAACAAATTTGAGGCAATTGTCCGATTTCATTTACCACCGTGCACAAAATGATGATGTCTCGGGCACCTCCCTGGTATCGTTCAGCGGTGTCAACGGTGATGGGCAAATGCTTTAATTTACCATGATTGTTAAAACATTGACGAATCAAGGCGATTTGTGCCCTGAATGGGCAAATGATTCCCAAAGTGAGTTCATCCCAATGGAGTTGGTTGATTTCATACAATTGGCACAATTGTTCTGCGATGCGCTCGACCATTCGGGCTTCTTCCGGATTGGTTTTTAAGCCAATGTGGATCGACGCTTTGCTCAAAGGAACAAACAAGGTTCGAGCCTGTGCCAAGGTTTCCAAGAGTGGTCCCGGACTTCGCTCGTAGCGCGAAGTCAAAGGAGCCATTTGACGATTTGTGTCTTCCGAAGGAAGGATCGATAGACGACCCCCATAAAATGCTTCTGAAGGATATTGCATTATTTCGTAATGCATTCTTCCTTGATATTGAAGCATTTCATATGAATGATTCCATCCGTTGCGTTGGCATTGCTTCATCAACCGTTCAAACAGTGAGGTGGACAGGCTTTCAAAACCAATGCTCTTGAGTTGATCGGATAGAATGCTGGATTCGCTTGCACTTTGAGCAGTTACTGCAGGCAACTGCATGTGGTCTCCCACCAGGATGAATCGTTTAAATCGCGTCAGGAGCCCCAGGAGTTGAGGTTCCAAAATTTGACTGGCTTCGTCGACAATGAGGGTGTCGAACAACTTGAGCTCAAACAATTCCTTTTTACCCAGGATGCTCGCGATGGTGCCGGTAAAAATGGAAGTTTGATCAATCAAGGCTTTCATGTCCATCCGGTCTTTGGTTTTTCGAGCTTGATCATCCAATAGTTGAGACCGGAATTTCTCCTGAACTCCATACCGTGAGCCAATGCGGAGATAGTTTTGTCCGGTGCTTGCTTTCAACCAATCCAAAACTTCACACATTTCATCTACCGCGCGATTGGTATAAGCAAGCAAAAGGACTTTTTCTTTTTTTCGAAGAACCAATGCTTCGGTCAAATAACGGATCACCATACTGGTTTTTCCAGATCCTGGCGGGCCCCAGACAAGAAAATAGTCATCCGATTGGAGGATTTTATGCAATAGCGGCAATAGACCTTTGGGGGTATCTGAATGCAATTTGATGGGTTCTGCATCCAGGATGCCCGGAGGAACCACTCCTAACAAAAGTTTGCGCTTGTTATCATTGGAACCAGCCCATTCGGTCAGGCTTTGAAATTGGTAAGAAAACGAACGATCCAGAAAATCATGTTCAATGTTCCATTGAAGCCTTTTATCCAGTAGTTTTTCCGGAAATTGACGGGTTCTTAAACGGATGCGGTATTGTCCATCTTTTTGATCTATGAGGGTGCCTTTGAAAATTTGTTCTTGAAGGGCTGATGGTTTGGGATACAATACCAGGGTGTCCCCGGTTCTGAAATTGGCCAGCTGGGATCCCTGTCCGTTTTCGTGGAGTTCCAGCAAGGGAAAATCATTGGGGTCGCTGATCACTTTGCGGATTTCCAATTGACTGATCAATCCATATTGTTTCCTTTTCTCTTCTTCCGAAAGCAACCATAGAGACGCCATGCCTTCGCTGTATTGAGCTTGAAATCTTCCGGTTTTGGACAAGATTTGTTCTCTGGCTATAAAAGAGGCAAATGCTTTAAAATAATCTTTCTCGAAGGATTGAAGGGACTGATACAATTGCACCAGGAGCATGCCATCTCGTTTGGTGAATGACTCTGTTTTTTGGAAATGATTTACTTGCAGGCGATCAAAAATATAATCTTGATCTATGGGGTGAAATGCAAGATGCAGTTGCATGATGATCAAAGTGTTGCGCACTTCCACCAAATGGCGAATTTTATGGGGGTCGGGCGGTGCTTTTCTCAGGGGATGTTCCGATTGGCTGGAATACAATACATAAGCATCGGTATTTTGCAGGTGTCCATAAACTGATTGCACCAAAAGATAATAGAGCAAGGTTTGGGCATAATGTTCGGAATTGACTCCATGTTGATTGGGCTGATAAGGCTTGCCACTTTTCAATTCTATGATGGTTGTTTTGCCTGAAGATTTCGAAAAAATATCGAGGCGTCCCTGAATTCCGTAATGGACCGAATAAAAACTTGGCTCCAAAAGGCACTGGTCAAGTTGGTCAACGGTCTCTAAAAAGCGAGATTTTACCAATCGATGCAAATGCTGGTAATGCAGTTTTATTTGGTCAGCAAATTGACGGATTTGAGCATTGTCCAAAAGACAAAAAGTCAGCGGATTTTGGTAAAACAAATTCCTTAGCACTGCGGGCAACTGAGCATTTTGGTTGATGATGAGCTCATCCAGAAGATAATTCACCGCATTTCCTGTAAGGGCTGCCAAACCAGTTGGTCTGTAAACAAATTGATGCAATAAAAATTTCAAAGGATGCGCGCCGAGATCGTGATAACAACTTGCCACGGTGGTCACATCCACCAAGTAATCAGGCATTAAAATCAGAAAATCGGCATGCCATTGGTTTTCCATTTTTCGGAGGTTCCAGGCAATGGCATCTACAGGAAAGTGGAGGTATCGAATGCATTGACGAAGCAGATGGTCGTTTTTGAACCCTAAATTTTCCAGCGATACGGTATGTATTTCGTCGGAGTCAGCTTGCAAGATGAATTTTAAGTCTTTTTCATCTTCAGTAAAAGCCAGAAAACTCATGCGGATGCTAGGTTCTTCCAACAAATGGGTTGACTTGCTTTCTTGGGGATTTTCGGATGCATCTAAATAAGCCCGCCACCGTTCAGAAAAGGTGCATGGCTGACGAAGTTGAATGCATCGCAACCAAATGCCCACACCCACTTTCAACAACAGTGGTTCTGCATCTTGTTCCTTTTCAAATAGACTCTGAAAACGGTTGAGCTGCTTATAGAGTTCCTGGTCAATGCGTCCTTTCGCAAGCAAGTATTGCAGTCGGCTCCGTGTCGAACTGAATAGATGATGGTCGTCTTGGGCCAGCCCGATGATCTCCTCTTCAATCCTTTCCTGTAAGGACATCAAACATTCTTTGGAAACTTCAGGCCAGGCTGCCAGAAATCTATCCACTATCAATAAGGGATCTTGATCAAGATTCATGTGCAGGTCAAAGGTAAGTTGGTGTGAATGGAGGAAGGAAAATCCAATAACCGATTTCTTTCAATGAAAGGTTTTTTTTATTGGATAGCGCTACAGCTTGATTCGGTTATTCGTTCTAAACTTACAAACTATGCAGAATGCTCTTTGATTTTCGCGCGTCAAAGCGTATCTGGTTATGCCTGTACTAAAAAATATATTTCTGTAAATTCAGGTTTTTACTCATAAATATTTTAAAATATTGTTAATATCATAGCGTTGGTGGAACATTATTCTGTTCTTTGCGTTAAGAAGCACATATGGAAATGCATGCAATTTTAAATGAACAAAATGCTCGCTGGTGGGTAGTCCGATTGGGCATCTTTCAGTTGATCTTGGCATTGATTATCCTTTTGGCTTTCAGCAGTTGCAAAGGAGGTGGTCAGCAATCTTCAACTTCCATGGAAGAAAATTCCCAACAAGCTGACCAGACCGATACATCGGGAAAGGTTTTTTTGGTAGATACCGATTACGTGCATATTGCCGGGCATCATCCTGAAGAGGTGAAAGGAATGCTTAAAAAGCTGGAGGACAGAAATTTTGAGAAAGGTACCCTTGGGCATCAGCTTTTGGATTATTTGAAACGAGGTGAAAATGATCTGGGAGTTGAATTCAAATTCATTGATTTGCAATTTAAAGACCGCACCGCTGAAATCAATCCAAAATTTGAACATGAAATGTCCGATCTGGCTGAGATCTTGACGGCGTTTCCCAAATTACGGATCAAACTGATGGCATATACAGACAATGTAGGAGATGAAAAAGCCAATGAAAAATTGACTGAAAAAAGAAGTGAGAACATTCGCAGCGTGTTGGTTGAAAAAGGCATCTCACCCGATCGCGTAGAAGTCTATGGTTACGGAGAAAAATTTCCAGTAGGCGACAACAAAACGCACGAGGGAAGATTGATTAACAATCGGGTGGAGATGATGGTCCTAGCAAAATGAGATTCTTGTAATAGCACAATAGAATTTTACCTACTACTTTAAAAAGACCGGTGTCTAAATGTACTCACCGGTTTTTTTTTTGCTGGAACAGAGGTGAATCGTTGGATTCACCCAGGAAAAGCCCAAGGATGTTTGCGGAAGCTGTATGTGGGCGAAGCACCAAGCTTCCAAAACTTACAATGAGTGCCTTTCACCACCATTTTGTCTTCTATTACAATCGGAATTCAATTTTTTAAAAGCGGTCACCATCGATAAGTAGGATCGCAAGCAATGCTTGATGCAAACTGGATGAGCTATTTAAATATCGATGGTCATTGACCTTGCTGAACATCATTGAGTTTGCTGTGGCGAATGCCATACCCAAAATAGATGACCAATCCCAAGCATAACCATGAAAGAAACCATGCCCAATTCGATGCCGTCATACCGGTGAGCAGGTAGGAGCAACTGCTGACGCCCAACAACGGGATGAGTGAAAGTTTTCGAGCGTAGGCTAACACGGATAGGGTGACGAGTAGAAGCCAAAACAATAAGGTAGAAATTTTGTAAGTATGTTCTTCTCCATTGAAATTCAATAAATTGGTAAAATATCCAGGGAACAGCAATGCGATCAATGCAAAAGTACCCAACACCAGCAAGGGGAAAATGTACTGGCTATTGATGTAATTGAGTTTGAAAGACGAATTGCTTTCTTTCATTCTGGGAATGAACAATATGCCTGCACAGACTAAAACAAAAGCGAAAAGGGTGGCAATGCTGGTGAAATCCAAAACAAACGTTTTGTCTGTAAAAAAAATGGGGAGACCCACTACCAAGCCCGTAACAATGGTAGAAAAGGAAGGCGTTTTGTAACGGGGGTGAATTTTTTGGAAAGCAGGCGGCAACAATCCGTCGCGGCTCATGCTCATCCAAATACGTGGCTGACCCATTTGAAAAACAAGCAATACACTGGTCATCGCGATGACTGCCACAAAAGCTACCAGTACTTGCATCCAATAAATGCCTTTTACTTCGAAAATGTATGCCAACGGATCACCGATGCCATCAAATTGCCGGTAGTCCAAAACACCTGTCAGTACAAGTGCCAGAATGATGTATATAACGGTGCAAATGATCAAACTGTAAATCATACCTTTTGGTAAATCTTTTTGTGGATCCTTGCTTTCTTCGGCAAAGACGCTGATGGCATCAAAGCCAATATAAGCAAAAAAAACACCGCTCACCGCGGCCATCACACCCGAAAAGCCATTGGGCATAAAGCTGGCGACACCTGTTTCATTCACAGGAAACCAATGGTCTGATTGAATCAAGAAAAAGCCGACCAGGATAACCAATGCAATGACCGATAATTTCAATACCACCATGATATTGCTCATATTACGGGATTCGCGAATTCCAATGTAAATCAAAGCCGTAATCAAGATGTTGATCACCACAGCTGGCAAATCAAAAATGATGCGTAATGAACCCAATTGCGGTGCTGAATTCCATGCATTGATCAATTCCTGGTTGAGACTCTGATTCAAGACGGCTTTGTGAGCTTCCATGTAAGAGCAGGTCAACCAATCAGGAATGTGCAGGTGAAATCGCTCCAACAAGGAAGTGAAGTAATCGCTCCAAGAAAAAGCAACATAAATGTTACCTATGGAATATTCCATCAACAGGGCCCATCCGATGATCCATGCAGCCAATTCTCCAAAAGAAGTGTATGCATAAGTATAAGCTGAACCAGCCACCGGTATTCGGCTGGCAAACTCGGCATAGCACATGGCAGTAAATGCGCACGCAAGACCGGTGATGACAAATAAAATGACGACTCCTGGTCCGGCCTTGAAACACGCCTCTCCTAAGCTGCTAAAACTCCCCGCACCGATGATGGCTGCGATTCCGAGAGCAGTCAGATCTTTAGCCGATAAAACTTTGTGTAAGGTTCCGTGATGAGACGAAGCATTCAATGATTCAAAGGTCTTGCGGCGCCGAATGGTTTTGAACATATTATAAAAATAATTAATATGAATTAAGTTGTTGTAAACTTAAGCAAATTTTATCTTTTGGAGTTTGAGTGTCCCCAAAGCGCTCATTTTCCGAAAGAGTACCAAATGTTTTTTGCGAAGGAGTTTGGACGGAAACAAGTCCTGCAAGTCAATCTTTGCAGGCTTCGATATTCCGACCCAAAGTGATTGTTTTCCAATATATTTGTGCCTCGTAATAAGCCTGGGTATTCAACATGGAAAATAAGTATTTTGATCTCATTGATCAAACGTATTACTTCCCACAGGAAGGATTTGATTTGGAAAAAGACAATCTCATTTTCAACGGGATACCCTTGATGGTGTTGATCGAAAAATACGGCACGCCATTCAAGCTTACTTACCTTCCCAAAATTGCTGATCAAATCAAGAAAGCGAAAAACCTTTTCAACAAGTCCATTCGCTCGATGGACTACGGTGGGAAATACTATTATTGTTATTGCACCAAGTGTTGTCATTTTTCATATGTCTTGAAGGAAGTTTTGCAGCATGATGTACAACTGGAGACTTCTTCAGCTTTTGACATTGACCTGGTTCAAAATTTATACAAGAACGGTTTGATCACAAAAGATCACATCATCGTCAACAACGGATTTAAGCCAAAGCATTACTTGCAAAACATCGCCAATCTGGTCAATTCAGGATTTAAAAACGTCATTCCGGTTTTCGATAACATTTACGAGTTGGAACAGTTGGAGCCAATGATCCAGAAAAAATGCAAAGTGGGAATCCGCGTTGCCACGGAGGAGGAACCACAATTTGAATTTTATACAAGCCGTTTAGGAATCAGGGCTTCTCAAGTCATTGAATTTGCAAAGACGAAACTCAAAAAGAACAAGAAATTTGAGTTAAACATGCTGCACTTTTTTGTTGACACAGGTGTTAAGGACACGGTTTATTATTGGGGTGAATTGAAGAAAGGCATCAGTACCTACATTGAATTGAAAAAACAATTTCCCTCCATCAAGGCCATCAACATTGGCGGAGGACTTCCCATCCGCAATTCACTGGGTTTCGAATTTGATTACAAGTACATGATCCATCAAATTGTCAAGATGATCAAAGAAGCTTGCGATGAAGCCGGTGTAAAGCATCCCGATATTTTTACGGAGTTTGGAAAATATACGGTTGGCGAAAGCGGAGCTACTGTATTTTCTGTATTGGAGCAAAAACAACAAAATGATTCGGAAGTCTGGTACATGGTGGACAACTCTTTAATGAATACCCTCCCCGATAGTTGGGGCATTGCCGAGCGCTTCATCTTGTTGCCCATCAATAAATGGTTCAATGAATATTGCCGGGTCAACATTGGTGGATTGAGTTGCGACAATTCCGATTTTTACAATACCGAAGCGCAGAACCAGCAATTGTTCATGCCCAAGTATCAACGAACCGACAAAGAACCATTGTTTTTGGGATTCTTCCACACGGGTGCTTACCAAGATGCATTGTCGGGATATGGTGGAATCAAACATTGTTTGCTACCTTCTCCCAAGCACATTTTGGTTGACCGTGACGAAAATGGAAACCTGGTCGATTGGGTTTACAACGATGAACAAAACTCGCGGGACATGCTCCGTATACTTGGATACAATTGATTGAACACCATAAATAACACCACATGAAAAAGCAGATGAACACGTACGCAGGCATACCGAACAAATATGGTTTGTTTGAGAAGGCTCAGGTCGTATTGACATCCTTGCCATTCGATGGCACCAGCACCTGGGGCAAAGGCGCGGATGAAGGCTACGAAGCGTTCATGGATGCTTCGGAAAACATGGAGCTGTATGACATCGAAACCAATAGCGAACCATATAAACAGGGGGTCTATGTCGAAGAACCACTGAAATTGAAGCATTGTACGCCGGAAGAAATGGTGGAGAAGGTTTATAAAAAAGTAGGGAAACAGTTGAAATATGGAAAGCTGCTCACCTATTTTGGAGGAGAACACAGCGTGTCCATTGGCGTGCTGCGAGCTTTTGCGAAAAAGTATAAAAACTTAACCGTATTGCAATTGGATGCACACACCGATTTGCGGCAGGAATACCTTGGAACACCATACAACCATGCTTGTGCGGTGGCTGAAGCACAGCGTTATACCAATTTGATTCAAGTAGGAATCCGGAGCATGGATGCCTCAGAGAAAAAGTATTTGCAAAAAGAAAAAGTTTACTTTGCCCATCAGATCATGGACAATGATTATTGGATGGATGAGGCCATTCAAAAAATGACCGACAAAGTGTTCATTACCCTGGACCTGGATGTTTTTGATGGTTCCATTATGCCCAGTACCGGAACACCCGAGCCCGGAGGAATGCATTGGTACCAGGTCCTGCAATTTTTACGCATGGTGTTTTTACGCAAGCAAGTAGTGGGTTTTGATATTGTTGAATTGGCTCCCAGTAAAGGGAACAAAGCTCCCGAATTTTTGGCCGCTAAACTCTATTATAAAATGTTGGCCTATTATTTTTCAAAAAGTAGCATTAAAAATTAGATATACAATAGTTTGTGTATTAATGATTATTATAATATAATAAATGTAACAGAATGAATAAAGGTCCGGTTTCGCAATTTATGCAGCACCACTATCGGCATTTCAATGCCGCCGCCATGATGGATGCAGCCAAAGGATATGAAACGCATTTGTTGGAAGGTGGTAAAATGATGGTCACCCTGGCTGGGGCAATGAGCACTGCAGAATTAGGGGTTTCCCTTGCGGAAATGATCCGTCAAGGCAAAGTGGACATTATTTCTTGCACGGGTGCGAATTTGGAAGAGGATCTGATGAACTTGGTTGCCCATCATTCGTACAAACGAATTCCCAATTACCGCGACTTGACCCCTTCGGAAGAATGGTCATTGTTGGAAAAGGGGTTAAACCGCGTAACCGATACCTGTATCCCGGAAGAAGAGGCCTTCAGACGGTTGCAAAAACACATCCATGCGCTCTGGAGCCAGGCGCAATCCAGAGGAGAACGCTATTTTCCTCACGAATACATGTACCAAATGCTGCTCAGCGGGGTATTGGAACAGTACTACGAAATTGATCCTAAGCATTCATGGATGTTGGCCGCTGCAGAGCGCAATTTGCCGATCATTGTTCCAGGTTGGGAAGATTCGACCATGGGCAACATCTTTGCCAGCTATGTCATTAAAGGCGAACTGCTTGCATCCACCATGAAAAGTGGAATTGAATACATGGTTTGGCTTAGCGAATGGTACAGGAACAATTCTGCCGGCAAAGGCGTTGGTTTTTTTCAAATTGGGGGTGGCATTGCGGGTGATTTTCCAATTTGCGTAGTCCCTATGATGTACCAGGATTTAGAATGGCATGACGTCCCTTTCTGGTCATACTTTTGCCAGATATCCGATTCTACCACTTCTTATGGTTCCTATTCAGGTGCGGTACCCAATGAGAAAATAACCTGGGGTAAATTGGACATCCATACTCCTAAATTTGTCATTGAGAGCGATGCTACGATTGTCGCTCCATTGGTATTTGCTTGGATATTGGGGTGGTGATTTGAAGTTATGCGCTACCGACCCAGTTTGCAATAGACCTAATTAATCGAGTGGTGGATTGTCTTCTTCATCGGAAAACATGGGAGCCTCTGGCCTGCTGTCCGAGGAGCTTGAGGTAGGTTTTTCATTTTCCTTGGCTTTGACACTTTTGGTAGCATGGGGTACCAACAATAGGCGTTGTTTTTCGATCAACTCTCCGGTGACGGTACAGATGCCGTAGGATTTGTTTTTGATACGAACCAAAGCCATTTCCAGATTTTGGATGAATTGCTTTTGGCGCTCAGCCATTTTTGTCAAAAACTCTATTTCTGTATGAATGGAACTGTCGTCAAACCAGTCACCTCCTTGCTCATCTGCCATGTTGTCGCGAAGCTCCATCATCTGTTGTTCGATACCGGTCAACTCACTTTTGGCGAGTTCCAGTTTCTCGTCGATGACTTTTTTAAATTCCATCAATTCCTCATCTGAATACCGGGTCTTAGTCATTTCAAGAAAATTTGGGCAAAATTAGATATATATTTTTTGATGATGTGATTTTTTTAGAGAAAGCCAAGAATACAAATTAACTAATTGATTGTTAGGTACTATATATATTATATATATAAAATATGTATAAAAAATCGCATACTTTCAATTGCGGCGCGCATGCTTGATCTTAAGCATTTGCATTCTATCAACGACTTCCATGAATGAAAAGTTTCATCGCGAGCCCTGAAGTGTTGCTTTTCGTGTTAACCCCACAAAATATTTTTGTTAAAGTTTTGCTTACACCTTGGAAATCAAATTGTTTCGTCCTAAATTTGAGACGAATTGAAAATGAACATCAAGTGATATCTTGAGGATCTTTCCAGTTGCAATCAAACGAAATTCCAACATTTATTTTAGTCTTTAACCTCGAGGGTCTGCCGAGATTCCTCCGTGGCCATAGGTAAAGCATACTTTAGGTATGATTTATTATTAAATTTGTAAATAATTGATAATAATAAGAATATGTATTGATTTAATATATTATATTTGTTTTTATATCCTATAAACATATCAATCATTTGGCGATGAAAAATATTTTTAAAAGAAAGGAAAAAAAAGTGGATCCAGCCCTCACCGAGGAGATCAAAAAAAGACTGGTCATGGATCTTAAAGATGAATCTGTTGAAAACACCGAATTACACGTACAGGGTGAATTCCTTGAAACGGATGAAGATCTGGGATACTGCTGATGAATTGGTTTTGCACTGAGAATAGATTTCCTTTATCCCGTTTTTAAAAATCTGCTGCGTCGAAGTCATTGCGATGCTAAGCATTTTTAAAACTGCATGAATGTGATCTTTCTTTCAACGACTGCTTGGTTCCAGAACTTCGATCATGGTTTACATGCAACGTGTACCATCAAATACCTCGATCTAAATCCTTTATCGGAGTAAACATGTTGGTCTAGAACGAAGCTTCACCAAAACCAGCAGCCAGATGATGTGAATTAAAAAATTTCTTACTCCAACCTTGGTCCAACTTCACCCATTGGATCCTGGTGTTGCAAAAAATCAACCCAACTTTCAAAAATTCCCTGCCAACCCGACCATTCCCCTTCAAAATCGAAACTGCTGTTGTGCCAAATCACATGCAATTGACCTCCATTTTCCTTGATCACCTCTGCCCACTCTTTTAAATCATTCAGGCTTTTTTCTGGAGCCCATTTCAAATAACTCAGGTAGGTCCGATCCATGGCCACGAATGGGTGCACCAACAAATTGGTCTCCATTTCCTTTTCGAGGTCGTACCAATGGAAACAACGTCCGGTGCCAGCCCTAAATCCGGGCATTTCCGGGTAACCCATGCTATAGTCGCGTTGAATTCCATGCGCTTCTAACATGCGATAGGTGTCGGGCCATTTTAGCCGGATAAAGTGTTGTCGACTCCGTTTGGGTTTTTCCATGAAAGCTTTACTCCAGGCACTAATATCTTTTTCGAGTGTGTGCGGATCGCAAGCAGCATTGTATGAAGGGTGGATGGCAAGCGTCGATGCAGATTGCATTGCCTTCAATAGCTTCTGCACGGGTCTAAGACGGAGGGAATGGTTTTTATCGAATTGCGTGCTCCCATTGGATAGGATAAAAAATATCAATTGCTGCTTTGGGATACCCATTCGCAGCAAATTTTCAAACTGGTCGAAAACATCTTTTTGCATGCCTAAACTGGTGCGCAATCGTTGTTTCAAATTGCTCATTTCTCCGTTTTTCAAATCCCTTAATGCGCCTCCGATCTGCTTCACCAAGCTTTTGTGTGCGTATTTGAAAAACTGATCTACATCCACCCCAATGGACCAATCAAGTTTAGTTGCCGGACTTTTCAAAACAACTCCCAACTCCTTGTGAAATCGATCGGATATCATGTTTACCCATTGATCAACGACCGGAATTTTCAATCTTCCATGCCTGTACAACATGCTGTTTTGAGCCATGTAACGCTGGTGTAGGTCTAATTGGCTGGGGAAATATTCCTCCAACCGGGTCAATTGCCAAAAAATAGCACTGAATAAATCCAATTCCTGGTTGGCAAAATTCTTCAAAAAACAATCGTTTTCAATGTCAGGTAATCGATCTTTCAGTGCAGACAATGTTTCATCGCTGTATTGTATCCTCGGAATTCGTAACTCATTGTTTTTCAAGGCTTCGGTTCCATATGCAATGGATGGACCCTGATGTTGTCGGTAAACATCCATTGTGTGTACCATTTCCCACTGGGAACCGGAGAACGCATTTTGAAGGAAATGCAGAACGTAAAGCAACCGGGGACGGGGCCGATCGGTAAAAACAAGAACCTTTTGCATTTCGTTATTCAATTGTTGCTTAAATATTTTTACTTTTAGTGGTGAATTTAAGAATGCGTCCTAAGACCCGAAGATACGCCCGAATTCAGGATTGGTTTCTTGCGCTCCAATCCAAAACCAGCATTCCCGTGTTGGCTGCTTTTCTTTGCTCGGGTTTTGGAAGTCTTGCGCAATCCGATGATGTGCGGGAAATTGGCATCCAATCCGTACGCAAAGGCATCGTATACAAGACCGAATGGTCATTTGATGCCGCTTTGCACACCAATGGATTTTACTTAGGCTATAACCGCGGCAAAATTCCAAATTACCATACCACCAAAACCACCCATTTGGACATAGGGATTTTATATCACCCTTTGGAAACCAGTACTTCTCGCCCTTCCAATGTAGGTTTTCGGACTTATGACGCCTACAAATTTGGAAAAAAGAATCACGTATTGAATTTCAGATTTGGAAAGGGCTACATCAAAACGTTTACTGAAAAAGCCCGTAAAAAGGGTGTAGCCTTGGGATTGCAGCTTCAGGGTGGTTTGCTCATAGGCCTCCAAAAACCTTATTACCTTAAAATTAAAGATGAGCGGGATGGGCAATTTTTTGTGAGGGAAATACGGTATGATGATGACCCTGAGGCATTTATGGATGCAGACAATATTTTAGGCCGGTCTAGTTTCTTCAAGGGATTTGATCATCTCTCGATCGTACCCGGGTTGTATGGGCGAGTAGCCTTGAGAATTGATCCCGGTGCCTTTGAACGATTGGTTCGTTGCCTGGAATTAGGATTGCAATTGGATTTTTACACAAAGCGGCCACAATTGCTGGTCGTTGATGATAACCCTTACCATTATCTAAACTTTTTTATTAATCTGCAGTTAGGTTCGAGAAAAGCAATTGCCGGAAACTAATTTTATACATATCACCGCATGATCGAATTAGATGTTGTTCCAGCTCCGGAACCTAGATCCAGAAAACCAGAGTGGCTTCGGGTAAAGTTGCCCATTGGCGATAATTATAGACATGTTCGGCAATTGGTGGATCAATATAAACTGCATACCATTTGTCAAAGTGGAAATTGCCCTAACATGGGAGAATGTTGGGGAGAAGGCACTGCCACTTTTATGATTCTCGGCAATGTTTGTACGCGATCGTGCAGTTTTTGTGCAGTGAAAACAGGAAAACCGCCTGAATACGACACGGAGGAACCACAACGCGTTGCGGAAGCAATTTTCTTAATGGGGGTAAAACATGCTGTCATCACTTCTGTCAATCGCGATGAGCTCGCCGACCGAGGGGCTGAAATATGGTACCAAACTGTACGCGCGGTCAAATCAAAATGCCCTCAAACCACTATAGAAACGCTAATTCCCGATGTGAAGTCTCATTGGGAAGCTTTAGAACGCATGATCAGTGCTGGCCAAGAAGTGGTATCGCACAACATGGAAACGGTCGAACGCTTATACCGTATGGTTAGGCCACAAGCAAAATATGCCCGAAGCCTCGAACAAATTAAAAGGATCCGTGATTACGGCAAACGGACCAAAACGGGAATCATGTTGGGCTTGGGTGAAACCGAAGATGAACTCCATCAGACCATGGATGAACTTCTCCAACATGGTTGTGAAATCCTTACCCTCGGCCAATATCTCCAACCTACCAAAAACCACATACCAGTGCAAGCTTACATTCATCCGGATCAATTTTCCAAATACCGCGAAACAGGCCTCCAAAAAGGTTTTTTGTATGTCGAAAGTGGTCCAATGGTTCGTTCAAGTTATCATGCGGAAAGGCATGTTTTTTGATATCATACCAGGATTTATGGAAGAATCAGTATTTACCCTGAGTAATATGTGGCAAAATAAACTTCACTTTGCAGTTGAAACGATATGAGTATGTTTAGAAAATTACACCTTAGCCTTGGCATTTTGATGGCTTGGACCAGTCTGACTGCCCAGGTTTATACAGTCAATTCAAGTTCTGATACCGATGATGGATCATGTGACGGAGTGCATTGCAGTTTGCGGGAAGCCATCAAAGCGGCAGAGGCAGATGGAGTCAACAGTACCATACTTTTCAATATTCCAGGCGCGGGTCCCCATTCCATTTCTCCTAATTCAATTTTCCCGGCCATTACCGCAGGAAATCTAAGTATCCTTGGAGAATCTCAACCAGGTGGTCCGGGTTCCGTCATCATTGACTTCAATTTCCGCAACTTTCTCGGAATGCCCTTTATGAACATTACTTCGGGCTCCGTAGCCATCAGCGGCTTGAGTTTTACCGACTTTCGCTTCGAAAATCCGGGTGACTGCATTTTTGAATACGACAATGCAAATGCATGCACCATCAGGGCTTGTGCATTTTTTGCTGACAACAATTTGGTGCCGGTGCCAGAGAAAGTTTTCATACGCATTAAAAATGCTGATCAATTTTTGCTGGTGAGCAGTCATTTTGGAACTGACTTATTGAAGTCTTCCATTGTACAAACCGAAGGAAAGTTGAAAATCGAAACAACGCAGGGCTTACGGACCGTCACGGTCGATTCAAATATATTCGCTGCGAAGGTTCCTCTGGTTGAAATTCATGCGGGGGCATTTATAGCCCGCAAAAACATTTTTGGTGCATTGGATACCAACAAGAGCGTCAATTTCCTGGATCCAACCATTGGCTTGATTGCGCCAACTTCAGCGGATCGTTTGTTGATCGAAGACAATTTTTTTTATGGATTTTTAAACACGGCTATCCAATTGAATGGCTTGAAAGAAACAGCCATTTTGTCCAAAAACAGATTTTACAACAATGCTCAGGATATTTTTTCTAACGGATCGAATACAGGCAGCCTTTTAGTGACCGACAATTTTGCCCGCAATGGAACGCGCTTTGTATCGGCTTCCAATCTGGCAGAGTTTTATGTTGAGCGCAACAGCGTAAACAACTACGATGAAATGATTCGTGCTGCCACGCCTGGATCCTTTCAAATTGCGCGATACATGGACAATCGGTTTACTTGTATTTCCGGTCAACCGGTATTTATGCCTCCACGAACGGTTCCCGTGGTTACAGCAGTCAATCGAAACCAGGTCATTGGCTCCTCCATACCGAATGATAGTGTTGTGGTGTATGCACGAAGTACTTTGTTATGTCCTGCAGATGATTGCAGAGGAGGTGCAGAATTGGGACGTACAGTGGCCAATGCAAGTGGTTTGTGGACCTTGAATGCGGCTTACCCCAACAGGAGTCAGATCTCTGCATATTCATTTGACTCCAATCCTGGTGTTTCCCCGAGGCTCCATTCTGAAATGAGTGCATGTTATGCCTGCATTGCGCCTATCAGACAAGTTTTCAACCCAGCGCTATGTTCAGGAAACGCAGTAACTTTTCGCGGAAAAATGTATTCAGATGCCAATCCAAAAGATTCCATCTTCGTGCGAGGCGATGGAGTAAGTATTTGCGATTCGGTCATTATCGTCGATATTCAGGTAGCCAGCGCATATCGACAATCTTTGGATGTTCCAATCTGTTTTGGCGATACTTTACAATTTAATGGAGTGCTCATCCACAAAAATCACTTGATTGATTCGCTCAATCTGACCTCTGTCAATGGTTGTGACAGCATTGTTTTGCTCAACGGCAGGGAAGTGGGGGTGAGCAACTATAGCCGCACCATTTGCGATAATGCCTTTGTCACCATTGGCGGTACACGATTCGACAAGAACAACACCAGTGGAACCGCTGTGATACCAGGCGGAGCGCAAGCCGGTTGCGACAGCGTGATTTTCGTTCAATTGAACATCAACAATTTTTCAGAATCATTTATTGATCAGGTTAAATGCCCGGGAGATTCAATCGTCATCAATGGGCGTGTGTTCAATGCGACCAATCCCAAAGGGGATGTCACCCTGATCAACGGATCCAGTACCGGATGCGATAGCGTTATCCATGTAAATTTGACCTATCCGAACAATAGGGGAAGTTTCAGCACGACGATCTGTATGGGTGACAGCGTTTTTGTCGTAAACCGCTTTTTTTCGAATCGTAACCCTTCAGGGACCATCTTTTTACCTGGAGGCTCCTCCTTTGGTTGCGATTCCTTGATCGATGTTAGCATCAATATTTTACCCAATGCACAAGGGTCCTATGTTGCAGAAATTTGTCGAACCGATACATTGCGATTGCATGGAGAAGTTTTCTTTTCAGGAAAACCGAATGGGACCATCTTACTTGTGAATTCAGCAACCAATGGTTGCGATAGCATCATCAACGTAACCGTCAACATCATTCCGGATGCAATTGGACGTTTAGACACGGTGTTGTGTGAAGACGAAAGCATTACTTATTACGGTCAAACATTTTCGGTGGCGAAGCCATCGGGAAGTTTTAAAATACCAATGGGTACTTTCAGGATGTGTGACAGTTTTGTAAATGTAACGGTGCGGTTCAATCCAAATGTCAGTTCGAATTTTTCTCCCACTCTTTGTAGAAAAGATAGCATTCGGATTGGAGGCTCAGTTTTCTCAGTCAATAATCCAAGCGGATCGGTTACCTTGTTAGGAGGCGCAGCCACTGGTTGCGACAGCACCATATTGGTCAACGTTTTATTTAATCCACCTTTACAGCTTAACTACAGTGCATTTGATCTAAAATGCAACCGCGCAAATACTGGAGAATTGGTGATCAACAATGTGACAGGAGGTAGTGGCAGTTACCAATTCAGTGTGGACAATGGAGCGCCGATGCAGGTAACGCCCAACTTGACGTTGTCCGGATTGTCTCAAGGAAATCACACCATCCGGATATTGGATCAGTTGGGCTGCGATTCGGTATTCAATTTTTCGGTGGGGGCATCGCCAGCATTGTTTTTGAGTTTGCCAAACGATACCACCATCAAATTAGGAGGAGCGGTCAACATCATTCCAAACATCAATTTTAATTACGGCAATCTCGTTTGGGATCCCAAGGATTTTCTGAGTTGCGACACGTGCCTGGTGACCCAAGCAAGACCAACACAAACCACCACTTACACCCTTGTGGTGACAGACCAAAATGGTTGCAGTATTTCCGATCAAATGACCATTGTCGTCTTGATTGATGAGGCGGAAATTTATGTGCCCAATGTCTTTTCACCAAATGGTGACAACATCAATGACGCCTTTGCACCCAAGTTTAAGTTTCCTGAAAAAACCAGCATACGAATTTTCAGAATTTTTGATCGTTGGGGTAGTCTTGTATATGAGCGATTGAATGGAACACCAGGCCAAAACTTTGAATGGGATGGAACCGATCGAGGAGAGAAAATGAATCCGGGTGTGTTTACCTATACGATTCTATTTGCAGGTGAAGACAATATTGAAAAATGGAAAGCAGGGGATGTGACTTTGCTGAGATAATTTGATTTGAAATCAAATCTTCTTGACCCGAAATTTTTTAGATAGCTATTAATCGCGCATCAGCTTTTTCATTTTATGATAAATTTCGGTGTTTTCATAAATGCCTGAGAATGCTTCTGCCCCTGGTCCCATAGCAAAGACAGGAATGAGATCGGCGGTGTGTTTGACAGAAGCAAACGAAGTTTGCAGTTTGCCAAATTTTTCTCCGGAGGTGATGGAATAACCACCTGTTTCATGATCAGCCGTGATGATCACCAAAGTGTTTTGATCCTTTTCTGCAAAATCCAAAGCCCTGCCAATAGCCTCATTGAAATCGAGCATTTCGGATATGATGTATTTGGAATCGTTGGCATGTCCACCCCAATCAATTTGGGAGCCCTCTACCATCAGGAAAAACCCATTTGTACTTTTCTTTTCCAAAAACCGGATGGCATCGGATGTTGCCTTGGGCAAGTAATTTCTACCACTTGAAACCGGGAGTGGATCCCCATCTGCAGAAAAATACAGCAATTTTTTTGCTTCTGGCAAGGACCAACTTGAATAATCTTGTTCAAAATAATCGGTTACAAAATAATCTCGCTCCAGAAAGTCTTTTATCAAATCAAGTGAATCAGTAGATCTTCTGCTAAAGTATTTTTTACCACCACCAACGATGAAATCAATATCTGTTTTCAACAAGTCTTTGGCAATGGATTCGTATGCATCTCGATCGGTATGGTATGCAAAAAAAGCGGCAGGAGTGGCGTGTACAATCGTAGAAGTCACAACGATTCCCGTGCTCATTTGTTTGCTTTCGGCATACACCAGAATGCTTTCTTTTTTATTGCCGTTTGCATCCAAACCTAAATACCCGTTGTTGGTTTTAACTCCACTTGCAAAAGCAGTTGCTCCAGCTGCCGAATCGGTAATCAGATTGTTTGCAGCATAGGGTTTGTGGAGGCCGGTCACCGGACACCTCTCCAGCTCCAAACGGTTGTTGTTTTCAAAAAGTCCGGCTGTAATCTGCGTGATTCCCATTCCATCGCCAATCATCAGAATGATGTTTTTAGGTTTATTTTTTTTGGGACTGGTTGGGTGGGATGTAGAAGTGAGTTGGGAGTTACTTATTTTTTGATTGCCGCAAGCGGATAATAGTACAACGAGCAATATGGCAATTGGTTTGGTACAATTGAATTTCATGTTTCCGCAAATTAATGCGTTAAGGTATATTTTTTTCCTGGCAGTGTACGAATAATCCCCTTCATTTCAAGATTTAATAATGTGCCAGCCAACAAAGAAGGTCCCAGACCCAATTCAAGGTGCAATGCATCCACATGAGCAGATTCGCGGAGAGCCAGCCAATCAACTATTTTTTTTTCATCCTCCATCAAAGTATCAAACAATTCGGTTTGCATCGGGTTGATTCTTTTTTCTTTGTTATTCCATTGCAACTCGCGAATCAAATCATCAGGGTGGCTGAGCAATTGGGCTTTCAATTGCCGAATGAGTTTATGACAACCCCGTGAATATTCTGAGAATACACTTCCCGGGAAGACAAATACTTCCCGGTTGTAACCATTCGCAATTTCAGCCGAAATCATGCTCCCGCCGGATTCTGCTGTTTCGATCACAACCAGGGCATCACACAACCCTGCGATGATGCGATTGCGCATTGGAAAATTTTCCCGATCTGGCAAAATTCCTTGTCCAAATTCAGTCAATAAACCACCGTGGTCCATCATGCGCGACGCCAAACTCCGATTGGAGTGGGGATACACTCGATCGAGTCCGTGGCCCAGAATGCCCAACGTTTCAATGCCCAATTGCACACAGACTTTGTGTGCGGCAGTATCCACTCCGTAGGCAAGCCCACTGATGATCTGAACGTTTTCGGTGCGTAGGCGCTGAAGCAAAAAATCCACCAGTTGATGGCCATATTCTGAAATGCGACGCGTACCGACGATGGCCAAACTTCTTTCCGGATTGATTTGAAAATTTCCCTTCGAATACAACAACACCGGACTATCTTCCTGCATATTGAGTCTCCAAGGATAATTCGCATTTTTAAAAAAATGCAGTTGAAGATTGTTTTTAATGACGAAACTTAATTCGGATTCCGCGTCTTTCAAAACTTTTGGATCTTCCATGGCTTTCCACACCGCGGGTCGTATCCGGCTGATTTTTTTTCTTTTGGATGGATGTTCGGAAAATAATTGTTCCGGAGTGTCAAACAACCGCATCAACATCCTTGCCGTAGCAGGTCCTACCTGATTTATTTTTGTAAGCGCTATTTGATAAAGGGAATTTTCATTGTGCATATTTAGGGTCTAGTGTTGCAGCTTGTTGATAAAAATCTTTGGCTTTGTTTTCATATTCCTGGATTTTTGCAGCGCTAACTTTTCCAAATTTGGCAAAATCCGCGTACACCTTTGAAATGAAATAGCACAATTCAGCATCTTCTTTCTTTAAATTGTATGCCATGCCAAGGAAATGTAGAGCATACGAATAATTATGAACTTCTTTGTAAAGGATTTCGTAACCTACGCGTTTGAAATAAGGAAACATGATGGAAAAATTTTCAGGATCCTTGACCAAGTATTCCATGTATTTGGTGACAAAGTCTAGATCCGGCTTAATCTTGATGACACTTTCTAATTTACTGAGAAAGGTGTGGACATCATTATCTCGTTTAAGCCACTCCGACAACACCCCAGCTTTCATATTCAATGCCTGTCCGTATTGTGGAAAAATTTGCAACGAACGATCGATGTAATGCTCCGCGATTTGCAAAAACTTTTTGCTGTTTTCAGGATTTGTTTCCGATTGAGATTTTTGGAAATACGATACGCCTGTAAAAAGATTGATGCGCGCACTATTATTTGAAACCTTTACGGCAGATAAATTTAATGTAAATCCATCTTTCCAATCCGGAACCCTCGTAATGGTCTTGATGGAATAACCTGAAAATAGGATTAAAAAAATACCGGCAGCAAGGTATTTGCCGATGGACCGAAAGTTATTCGATATCAGATAAAGCGCATAAGCAGATAAAAGGCTGAAGGCAACAGACGGCATGAATAAAAACCGTTCATTCATGAATGTTCCTACAGGAAATACGACATTGGACACTATGGAAAATGTGACCAGGTAAAATGTCAATGAATAAGCAATCAATGGATTTCTGTTTTTCGTACGGTATACTACATACAACAAGGCCAGGTTGATCACCAATGAAATCCATGGTAATACATCCGTCCAATTGACTTTGGGGACGTGGTAAGGATAATAGTCATGTGTTAGTGGATGTGGGAAGAACAATAATTTGTAATACCAAATAAAAGTGTAAAACAAAGTGGCTGTTTTCTCTTGCGAATTCATGTAAATAAACGGATTGTTCATTAGATCCGTAATCACCGCTCCACTGCTTAAAAAATATCCGATGACCAATCTGCGTATGATAATAAAGGCGAGCGCAACGACAAACAATGGCCAAGCTTTGCGTAAGCTGGACGTGAAGTTTTGGTTTCGAAAAAAATAAACGGACAAAGGGGTGACTGCTAAAAAAGTGATGGCATTTTCTTTTGAAAATAAAGCGAGCATGAACCACCAGCAACTTCCGATCTGGTGTAGACGATTACCGGTGTCCACAAAACGGAGCCATTGGTAGGCTGAAATCAAACAGAAAAGTAAACACATGATTTCATCCCTGCCTTTGATGTTTGCTACTGCTTCTGAATGGATGGGATGACTCAAAAATAATACGGCACTCAAAGATCCAATAATGCTCGCCACCTGAACATTCAATTTGATTTGCAGCAATGTTTTCAGGAAACAAAACAATACGTAACCAGTTAAACCGTATAGCAAAATATTGATAAGGTGGCTCCATGCTGGTTTGTTGCCGAACACTCCAAACTCAATGGCAAAACTGACCAACGACAAAGGGCGGTACCTCGCCCCGGCAACCAGGTCTTTTTGCTCTCCAAAATAGCCCGTGAAGCTCTCTTTTGATAGAATGTCCCAAATCCCGGAAAATCCTTTTTGCACAAAACTGTTCTCGGTGTAGACGATGATGTCGTCCAAAACATAACCAAATTCAAGCGACTCGTGGTACAAGCCCAATGAGACTGCTAAGCAAATGGCCAACAGCGCGTAAGCATAAAGTGGTTTATTTACCCATTGGTGAATCGTTTGTAGCATAAGATACCCAACTTTACAATGATCAATCCTGTGCAAGATATTAAACCTCTAAAAATCCAAGCTTGCCTTTTTAGCCAATGACCGCAGTGGTTGATTGAATGATGAGGCACAGGGTCATCTGGTCAATTAAAATTAGGGAAGACAAAGAGAAATTACCTGGATTTCAATTTTTAATTGCTCATTTAGGGCTTGATTAGGGCAGTTTTTTCAAGATTATGGCAGGAATGTGCAGATTTCTTTCCTTTTACACGATATTTTTCCTTTTACTTTATTCAAATTAAAAAAATATTTAATATGTTTGCAGCCTAAAGGACTCAAAATTTGAAAGCTTTTACCCCCCAAATTTCATTGTGGGCAATTTTTCTTTTCTCGTGTGTTTCCTCACAGGCTCAGGTAAACATCCAGGTGGGGTATGGTATAGCCGGCTTAAATCCAAGGATCAATAAGGATATCTTGAGTCAATACCAATCAGAAAATCCGTGGTTGGTGAGTAGCCAGCAAGACCTGAGTTTAATGCATGGTTTGGACCTTGGAATTCGATACAGCATGGGTCCTGCGTCGCTGGGCTTGGCATGGAAAAACCGACTTTCGTCCTGGTCATTTGATGGCATTTCTCCAACTACACAGAGTTCTTTCAAGCACGATTTGTATTACAACTTAAGCGCTTTTAGCCTGTTTGCAGAACTTGGCAGGTCCTTTTTAGGCGTTGGCACCAGTATTGATTACAACACATTCAGGATTAAAGAGCGTAAAACTGGGTTTGATTCAAAAATTGGGTTGATGGAACAGTGTTTTTGGTCCAACCGATTTTATGTCAATTTAAACTTTCCTGCCGGGAGCACAGCCCAGGTCACCCTGCAATGTTATTATGACCTTCCTTGGTCTGAGATTCAATTTATGGAACTTGCTGATAAAGTGCTCAGTCACGATAAGCCAACAACGGCAAATGGACAATTGGAACATTTTGGCCTCAGTTTGATCATCTCCAATGGACCGCAAGATTGATATTTTAGGCTCAAATGGCTTTTTCAAACAGGGCTAGTCAACAATTTTAAAAATAATAATTTGATTTTTCGGTAATTTCGTAGTACCTTTGTAATCATTATACGAATTACTATCATCTATAGCCCGCCACATTCTAATCTGTAAATTTTTTCATCTTTAAATATTTTTACAATGAATCTTTATGTAGGAAACCTTGACTATTCAGTTAAGGAGCCGCAATTGGAAGCAATGTTCGCCGAATACGGTGAAGTTTCTTCAGTCAAAATCATCACCGACAAGATGACCGGAAAAAGCAAAGGTTTCGGTTTCGTTGAAATGCCAAATGACGACGAAGCGCAAGAAGCCATTGCAAATTTGGACCAAAAAACCATCAAAGACCGGTCCATTTCTGTTTCTGAGGCGCGTCCGCCAGAGCCAAAAGAGCGTAGGCCTTTCAGACCTTCGAACCGTGACTCAAATGACCGATTTAAAAGAAGATTTTGATTCACCTGTGAAGAGTACATTGCGGGGTTTCCTGCAGATTTCTTCAAAATAACATTTAGAATACCTGTCCCTTGCGACAGGTATTCTTTTTCTGTACAAATTTGATTTAATAAGTAATGACAGGTTTCGATCGCTTAGGTATCCGTTCCGAAATTGTAGAAAATCTCAAGGAATTGGGTATTATTGAGCCCACTGAAATCCAACAAAAGGCCATTCCTATTTTGTTGGAATCACAACAAGACATCATCGGTTTAGCACAAACAGGTACGGGTAAAACCGCAGCATTTGGTTTGCCGGCTATACAATCCATACAAATCAACCAGTATCGTCCGCAAGTTTTGATCATTGCACCCACCCGGGAACTCTGTGTTCAAATTTCGGAGGATTTGAAAAAATATGCTAAAGCCATGAAGGGTCTGCATATTGTTCCTGTTTATGGAGGATCCAGCATTGGATTGCAAATGAAATCATTGCGCGCTGGTGCCCACATCGTCGTGGCTACACCAGGACGCTTAAAAGACCTGATTGATCGTGAAGCCATCCACCTGGATATGATCCAACGAGTGGTTTTGGATGAAGCAGACGAAATGCTGAACATGGGGTTCCGCGAAGACATGGAGTACATCCTTGCAGCCACCCCGGAAGAGAAATCGACCGCCCTTTTTTCTGCCACCATGTCGAAGGAGGTCCGGGAAATTGCAAGCAAATTTCTTCACCAACCCGTAGAAATTACTGCTGGAAAAAAGAACATCGGGCATCCGAACATCACGCATCAATACGCGGTGGTGCATGCAAAAGACAAGTTGGTAGCGCTGAAGCGCATCATTGATTTCCATCCGGACTTTTACGGGATCGTCTTTTGCAATACAAAAATAGAAACACAAGAATTCAACGATGCGCTGTTGAAAGATGGATACAAAGTGGAATGCATTCATGGAGATTTGGAACAAGCGCAACGGGAGAAAGTGATGCATAAATTCAGGAATAAATTTGTTTCCGTTCTGTTTGCTACCGACGTGGCTGCCAGGGGAATCGATGTCAAGAACCTGACGCACATCATTCATTTTCATCTTCCAGATGACATCGAAAATTACACCCATCGCAGTGGGAGAACTGCAAGAGCGGGCCAAAAGGGCTTTTCAATAGCCTTGTTGCACATCAGGGAAGCATACAAACTCCATCGCATCGAAAAGATGGCCAATTTGAAATTCGCCAAGTACCGGATTCCAACTGCAACCGAAGTGGCCGAAAAGAGAATGATTTCCTACATTGAGCAATTGGTGGCTCAAACCGAACAATCCGAGTTGCGCAAACCGGCTAAAAATGAATGGATCTGGCCATTGATGCAGCTGAGTAAGGAGCAATTGGTAGAGCTTTTGTTGGAACCTGCACTGCAGAAATACAACAATGTTTATTTACAGGGCCCCGATGTCAACGTAGAAGAGAAAATTAAAGAACAAACCCATTACCCTTCAGAGTCGTCCAGGCAATCCAAATCGCGAAAGAACGGAAAAGAAGGTGGTGCCAGCGGCCAAGATGTACGCATGTATGTAGGATTAGGAAAAATGGATCAAATGCGTTACGATGAATTGCGTGAATTGGTCTTTAAACTCACCAACGTGAGCGGTCGGGCGATACGCGACATCGATATGTTCAACAGCTATTCCTTTTTTGTGACAGATGTCCAAAGTGCCGATAAGTTGGTTTCAAATTCTGGAGTAAAATGGAAAAAGAGAGCCATTGTATTTAAGCGGGCCGATACCAAAAAACGATCCAAGTAATTATAACGTGAGTGCGTTAGGATGCTCCGGTACGCATGATATGCAGGTTCAGCATCGGGTTTATTAAAACAAAATTCTATTTTCGTCCGTTTGTTTGATTAGTTCATTTGGTATGGAGATACTCATTAAAGTCAGTCAATTGATCTTGTGCCTCACCATTCTTGTGGTCATCCACGAATTTGGTCATTTTCTTCCTGCAAGGTGGTTCAAGACCCGTGTCGAGAAATTTTATCTATTTTTCAATCCGTGGTTCTCGTTGTTCAAGAAAAAAATCGGAGACACCGAGTGGGGATTGGGTTGGTTGCCGCTTGGCGGATATGTGAAAATTGCTGGCATGGTGGATGAAAGCTTTGACATGAATCAGCTCAATGCAAAACCCCAGCCTTGGGAATTTCGTACCAAACCTGCTTGGCAGCGACTGATCATTATGATTGGCGGAGTGACGGTCAATTTTGCTTTTGGGTTCTTCCTTTTTGCAATCTTGCTTTGGAAAAATGGCGAGCACTACGTTTTGAACAAAGACTTGAGCCACGGCATTGCTGTAGACAGTGTAGCGTACCAAATGGGATTGCGGGACGGAGACAAAATCCTTAAAATTGGAAATCACACATTGGAACGATTTGATAAGGCTCAAATCATCAAATGGCTGATCCTTGAATCAGACCATACCATTCTCGTTGAACGGGATGGAAGCGAAATGCAAATTGCACCGGATGCGAATGCCTTGGCTTTGTTGACGAAACCAGAAATGAAAAAACTGGATTTCATTGCGCCACGAATACCTGCCCTTGCCGATAGCCTGGCTGGGTCATCAGCTGCAGTGAAAGCGGGTATTCAACAAGGTGATCGATTCCTGAGCATCAACGGTCAACCGGCCATGTACGTGCATGAAGTATCCAGAACCATTCAACGACAACCCAATAAAGCGCTGGAGATGGTGCTGTTGCGCAATGCCGATACGTTGAGGCTGAATGCCACTACCGATGAAATGGGTTATTTAGGCGTGTTTTGGCCCCCATTGAATGAGTTGATGCAAATTCAAACTCAGGAATTTGGCTTTTTTGAAGCAATTCCAAAGGGAATTCAACAAGGATGTGATTTGCTCACCAGTCAATTGAAGGCTTTTTCAAAAATGTTCAGCGGAGAAATAAAGGCAAAAGATTCACTCGGAGGTTTCGGAACCATCACCAGCATGTTTCCCGCAAGTTGGGATTGGGATGCTTTTTGGAGAATGACTGCCGTGCTGAGCATCATATTGGGTTTTATGAATCTTCTTCCAATTCCTGCCTTGGACGGAGGTTATGTATTTTTTCTTTTAATCGAAGTGGTAACCGGTAGAAAAGTTCCAGATAAAATCATTGAAAAAGCGACCATGATTGGTTTCATCTTGCTCATGGCTCTGATGTTGTACGCCAATGGACTGGATGTGTTGCGAAAATTTGGAAAGTAAATGAACTATTTTAGTTTTTACGGGCTTCAACCGTCTTTTCATTTAGATCTAAAAATACTTCGACAACTTTATTACGAGAAAAGTAAAATCTACCATCCGGACAGTGCCTCGGCTGCCAATTCTTCAGAGCAAGATGTAGCCTATTTTGCTGCACTCAACAATCAAATTTACAAAACACTTTCCAATCCATTGCAGCGCATCCAATACATTTTGGAAAACGAGTTTCCAGGTACCGAACCTTGCTTAAAAGAAGCCGATGCAACATTTCTTATCAACATGATGGAAATGCACGAAAACCTGGAGGAAGCCATTGATTCAGGTAACGAGAGCAACTTGCTCCTGGCGCAACACGCACTGGAAAATTATGAAAAATCAGCCCTTGCAACGACCGCTCCTTTTCTAATTCGTTTTGATGAGGGCGAGCGCAACCAGGAAATTAAATGCATGCTGCAGCGTTATGCAGATCAAATAAAATATTTTGACAGACTACGGCAGTTGATCGAAACTCCAGACGCTTTGCCTGAATTGTAGGGAACAGACTTTTTACAAACCCAAGGTTTATTTTTCAAAGCAATCAAAATCCAAGTTTTTGAATGAAAATCGGTTCTGAAGGAACACCTCGGTAAGTAAACTCCTATAAAATAATTCTATGTGGGTACTAACGATTGTTAGTAGATACCGAAAATGTGGAAATTGCAACTACGACAAAGACCCAATAGTGTCGAAAATTCATGACATCCATGGAGATGGATTCAAAAAGCATGATGGAGCATAGCAAGGCCATATAAAACTTCTCTGGGTCAGCTGCACTCCATCCGGTTTGAATAAATCGATGGAACAAAGCATAGAAGATCATAAGCCACAACAAACCTCCTCCAATTCCCAAGGTTGCCAGAGCGCCCAGGAAACTGCAATGCGGATCATAAGAAGGCAGATGTTGAGGATATTTTCCCAGTTCTTTTTGATGATTGATGGCATGATTATAATTTCCGGGACCTGTGCCAGTAAACGGTTGATCGATGAATAATTCCCAGGCTGTTCTCTTAAAACAATAATACCCCGAACCAATAACACTCCAGGATGGACCCTGCCAAATCAAAGTATTCGAAGTGTAAGGGCTGTTTCTGAATTGATCTTGCGTAAAACGGGTGTTTTCAACCCATAAAAAATGGGTCAAAATAACATGCAACCCCAGCAACACAATGCCTGAGAAAATCACCATGAATCGCCGATGGCGGGCATCGAAATAAAACCAGGCGATCCATAGCCATAGAATGAACAACATCGATTTTGAAAAAGTAAGCAGAGCCACCAAGGAAAAAAATGCAGCAGATATTAAATGGATTGACTGCCCTTTGGATTCGCGATGTTGCATCAAACAGCTACCTATGGGCAGCGTGATGATGGAGACATACATCGCAGGGGTAGAGGTAAATCCTTGCAAGCGCAACACATCCCCAAAGTATGGATAGTCAAAAAATATTTGAGCCGTTGGATTGGGCCAAATGGTCATGGCGAGCAGATAGGTGACCACTGCGACAGCACTCATGGTCCATCCGAGAATGAATAAGCTTTGGTGCCATATTAGTTTGGAAAATGTTGGAGCGTATCTGCTTATTATTTGGTGGCAAAACAAAGCCAAGAGGATTAAATATATCACGCCCAAGGTTTCCAACATGCCCGATATGCTTGGATGCGCGAGCCAAAGGACAAAATGGATCAAGCACCAGGCAATGCACCATGACCCAAAAGGGGAGATGTGCGGTAAGGTTTTCGGGTGGTACATTGCAGGAAAACAAAAAAGGCCTGCAAGAAAAACAAATTCCGGTAGCTGTATTTTATCGCTTAGAAAGGGCCAGTTAAAAATGCTTTGAAATCCACATGAAACCACGTAAATCACCAGCCAAATTGGCAAAAATCCATGGTATTTAAGTTTCTGAAATGCGGAAGGCATGGCATAAATATAAAGCGATTTGGTGGAGTCCCCGGGGCATGACCGGCATCCAGCAAAATGGCTTTAACGCTACCGTTTTTTCAATAAATTTACACAGCAAAACTCTCACCGCAGCCGCAGGTACGGGAGGCATTGGGATTGTTGAAATAGAATCCTTTCCCTTCCAGGCCTCCGGAAAATTCCAGTGTCGAATTGAATAGATACAAGAAAGATTTTAGGTCGGTTACAACTTTTTCTCCGTTGTCTTCAAAGACCTGGTCGTTAGGGTGCGTTTCGTTGTCGAAGTCCATTTTGTAGCTCAACCCGCTGCACCCACCGCTGGTGATGGAAACCCGGATGAAATACGAATGGTCGAGCCCAGATTCCTTTCGAATCTCTGCAATTTTTTCTTTTGCACTGTGTCCAACAAAAATCATTGGGTTGTGGTCTGGTTTTTTTGTTGATAATCTTTGATGGCGCTTTTAATTGCATCTTCTGCCAACACGCTACAGTGTATTTTAACCGGAGGCAGGGCCAACTCTTCGACAATGTCCATGTTGTCTATTTTCATGGCATCTTCAAGGCTTTTGCCCTTTAGCCATTCGGTAGCAAGTGAAGAAGATGCGATGGCCGAACCACAGCCAAAAGTTTTAAATTTTGCTTCTTCAATGACTCCCGATGTTGGGTTAACCTTGATTTGCAAACGCATGACATCTCCACATTCAGGAGCACCCACCAGGCCGGTACCCACGTTAGGATCGTTTTTATCCAATGTTCCGACATTTTTAGGGTGTTTAAAATGATCGAGTACTTTTTCAGAATAGGCCATATGAATTCATTAATTGTGTTCTATTATATAACTTAAATACAAGGTTTTTGGTTCAGCATCAATGCGCTGACCATTCAATTTTACTCAAATCAACCCCCTCTTTGTACATTTCCCAAATGGGTGATAAGTCACGCATGTGGTTCACTCCTTTTTTGATGGCTTCAATGGCCAGCTCCACATCTTCATCGGTGTTAAACCTTCCAAGAGACAATCGCAAGGAAGAGTGGGCCAGATCATCTCCCAACCCCAGCGCAACCAGTACGTAGCTGGGCTCCAATGAGGCAGAGGTACATGCAGAACCTGAAGAAACCGCAATGTTTTGATTGAAAGTCATCATCAAGCCTTCTCCTTCTACATGTTTAAACGACATGTTGGTGACATGGGGCATTCTGTGTTCTTGATTTCCATTGATGTACACTTCTTCCAGCGTTTTCAATCCAGATTCCAATTTATCGCGCAATCTGCTGAGTCGCTTGGATTCTTCTGACATTTCATGCATTGCAATTTCTGCTGCTTTTCCCATTCCTACGATCCCGGGAACATTCAATGTTCCGGACCGCATGCCACGTTCATGTCCGCCCCCGTCCATTTGGGCCGTTACCTTCACGCGGGGATTTTTTCGGCTTACGTATAAAACGCCTACTCCCTTGGGGCCGTACATTTTATGACCGGAGAAAGCCATGAGGTGTACACCACACTCCCTTGGATTTACAGGAATTTTCCCGACGGCCTGGGTGGCATCGCTCATCAACAACACTCCATGGCGGGCACAAATTTCACCAATTGCTTTCATGGGTTGAATGACTCCTGTTTCGTTATTTGCCCACATGATGGAGACCAATACGGTATCAGAACGAATGGCCGATTCCAATTTATTTAAATCCAGCAGTCCGTCGTGTTCAACGTCGAGGTAGGTAATTTCTGCACCTTTTTTCTCCAAGGCCCTACAGGAATCCAAGACAGCTTTGTGTTCGGTTTTGGTAGTAATGATGTGTTTCCCCTTTCGGGCATACATGTCAAACACCCCTTTTAGGGCTAAATTATCGGATTCGGTTGCACCGGAAGTAAAAATGATTTCCTTTTCATCGGCACCTATCAGTGCTGCAATCCGCTGTCTGGCCAGATCTACAGCTGCCTCCGCTTCCCATCCAAAAGGATGGCTTCGACTTGCAGCATTGCCGGGATGTTCATAAAAATATGGCAACATCGCTTCCACGACCCTAGGGTCACATGGAGTGGTCGCATTATTGTCGAGATAAATTTGTCTGTTTAACATTAAAGGCTTGATTGAGAATGATTTAATGAAATCACAAAATTAACACCATAGCCTGGGCTTTGTTTAGATGGATCCTTGAAATTTATATCAAATGGGCTTACCATTTCTGGTCTAGGAATAGGGTAAATATATGGACAAGCAACTTTTAGTTCAATAGATAATTTTTCATAGATTGCGGTGGGTATGCATTTTATTGATGGCCCATTTGTGGATAATTTAGATGATAAAATTTCTTTTTTTTGGCTAATTTCTATGCATTGAATGAGTGGATTGATGGCATAAAAGCCGGGGATCGAAAAATATTGGCCAAAGCCATTACCATGGTTGAAAGCAGTCATCTCGAAGATCGTCAATATGCAAGACAGTTACTGAGTGCTTTGAGTCAGCCGACTCTCAGTTTACGAATTGGCATCACCGGACCGCCTGGTGTGGGCAAAAGCAGTCTGATCGAGGTCCTGGGACAGCGAATCATTGCAGAAGATAAAAAAGTTGCGGTCTTGAGCATTGACCCAAGTTCCACCTTGACGGGTGGGAGCATTTTGGGAGACAAGACGCGTATGTTGCATTTGAGCCAATCGGAACGTGCGTTCATTCGGCCCAGTCCTTCCGGACAACAATTGGGAGGAATTGCCCGGAGCACGAGGGACGTGATCCGAATCTGCGAAGCAGCGGGGTTTGACTACGTGATGATTGAAACGGCAGGAATTGGCCAGACCGAATATTTGGTGTCTACGATGACGGATTTGACAATTTTATTGAACCTGCCGGGGTCTGGCGACGAATTGCAAGCCATGAAACGGGGAGTCATGGAGTGGGCTGATATCCTGATCGTCCACAAAGCCGATGAACCACAACAAACCCAAGTGGTCAATGCACTGCGGGATTTGCACACAGCCGCACATTTTTTTTATTCAAAAGACCATGGTTGGCCACGAAAAGTGATGGCGGTGAGTTCGAAGAAGGATTTTGGAATCACTGAACTGTGGGCAGAAATTCAAGCTTTTCATAAACACATTATCAATAATAATTACATATTAAATAATCGAAATCAACAACTTATAGAAAGTTTTAGACAGCAATTGAAAACAGATGTGTGGGATCGCCTGACGCATTTCGAAGCAGTTCAGCAGAAGGTGAACGAAACCGAAGCCCGTGTACAAAATTTAGATTTAAGTCCAGAAGAGGCTGTAGAAATTCTGGAGGATTTTATTTTTGCATACTTAAGAAGGTAGTAAGTTAGGTATGAAGAAATTTTTGTGGGTCCTGCTCGGATTGTGTTTTGCATTTACCATTGACGAACATCCTGTTTCCATTGTGCCGGGATCCATCCGACTGGAAGCACCCGTGCGCAATGCGGTTTCCATCTCAGGAAGTTTTGGCGAATTGCGTTACAACCATTTTCATCATGGAATTGACCTCCGGTCCATTGGACCCGGTGGTGATGAAATTTTGGCCACTGCAGATGGCTACGTTTCCAAAATCATCATCGATGCAGAAGATTTAGGAAAAACTCTATACATCACCCACCCGAATGGCTTGGTTTCAGTGTATGCACACTTGGATCGCTTCCGTGAGGACATTGAAAACAGGATTCGGGACAAGCAATTTCAAGAGAAATTATACCAGGTTCAATTGGATCTGGATCCTGACCAACTGACGGTCAAACAAGGCGAGATGGTGGCATGGATGGGGAACACCGGAGCAAGTCGAGGAAAGCATTTGCATTTTGAATTGAGAGACCACAGAGGTGAAGAAGTTTGGGATCCGCTTTTGTTTGGATTTCCCATAGAAGACAATAGGGCTCCACAAATTCACCGGGTTAAAATTTCCGGCTACGATTTGGATGGAAACGAAGTGCACCACCAGGTTTATCCCGTGAAAACCTTAGCTCAGCATGGGTACCGTATTCAGGTTCCCGGAGAAAGTTTTAGTGTCAGCGTCGATGCAAGCGATTTCACCGACCGGTCTCATTTCAGAACCGGTATAAAATCCATCCACATGAGGGTCGATGGAGAACTCCAATATCAATTTGTTGCAGAAAAATGGAAACGCTCCGATACCAAGTACATCAATGCCCACATCGATCCTGGTGGAAGCGGAAGAAGAGGTCAGGGCCGTTTTCACCGCTGTTATTTATTGCGTGGAAATTGTCTGGGCCTATACCATTCCAACGAATGCAGGGGTTATATGGTAATGAACGATAGCGCGGAACACCAAGTAAAATTATTGGTAGCGGATGCCAGCGGAAATTCCAATGCGTTGGATTTTTCGTTGAAAAAAACCGCTTATCAAGCGACCAGTCGGAAAGGTCTCTACAAGGATACCCTGTTTTACGATCAGGCCAAGACGTTTGTCGGAAAATATTCAAGCTTGACATTCCAAGATGGATCTGTTTATGAAGACTTGAATTGTCAAATGAAAGAAGTGGCCAATGAAAACAAAGCTTCTTATTCAGGATGGACCGGTGTGGCGCCGTTCAATGCATACACACACTTTCCCGTCCAAATAAAAATCAAACCAGCCCAAACGATTCCGGAGTCGCTTCGAAGCAAATGTTTCATTGCTCAGAAAATGGGTAAATCCTATAAAAATGTGGGCGGCATTTGGGATGGGGACTATCTCACCGCATCGAATCGTTCCATGGGACCCTATTGCATCATGATTGACACCGTTGCTCCTAAAATTACCATGTTAAAACCCAAAAGAAAAAGAACAACATGGAAAGCATTGAAATTTAAAATGTACGACAATTTTACAGCCTCGAAGGAGATGCCCGATTTGCATTATGAAGCATACATTGACCAGCAATGGGTAATCATGGAGTACGATAAGAAAGCGGCCCTTTTGACATATGCTTATGAACCTTGGTTGGGCAAAGGAAAACACGAGTACAAAATCTTGTTGCGGGATCAATTGGGAAATGAACGGACTTATACAGGCTATTTTGTTTTATGAGCAAAAATAAAAAAGCTGCAAGCCTTGATTACCAACCCAAATTTAATA